>Ga0247610_10001448_pt1 | contig 29488 bp, 25 predicted proteins | sample 174DNAGHGhighgp2_FD_193483 | JGI IMG/M metagenome (GOLD analysis project Ga0247610, IMG submission 193483) | Sheep rumen microbial communities from Palmerston North, Manawatu-Wanganui, New Zealand - 1742 DNA GHGhigh gp2 | ecosystem: Host-associated > Mammals > Digestive system > Stomach > Rumen...
CGCTCATTGGCTCATCCGAATCGCCGACACGGACAAAGGAGCCTTTTGTCCGTCCCATGCCTTTGTAGAAGACAGGCCGGTGGAAAACCTCTACGCCAGGGATTTCTGCAGATACGATCTTTTTTTGGCCGATTGAACAAATTGTAAAAAGGGGGCGCACGCATGGCTCCATCTCTTTACTTTGTTCGTTAATCTTCTTTTGAATGTCTTGGGCGTCGTAGACGCCAACGATTTTGTAATCCTGCTTTTCGTCAATGCCGAAGATGATTGTGCCTCCTTCGTCTTGATTCGAAAAAGACGACAGAGTGTCGTATAAACGCTTGGGGCAACCCTCGTGAGCAGCTTTCAGCTCGATGTGCTGGGACTCGCACTTGTTTGACAGAATTTGCTTGACAAGGCTTTTTAGGTCTTTTTCTTGCATATAATGTTTCGCCGGTTGTTGGTATTCTTGTGGTAATATATAAAGTTTGCCAACAAAAGGCAATAGTTTGCCAAGTTGTTGTTTGATTTTGCCAACTGTTTCGCGAAATTAACCAACTATTTGGCTAAATTTGCCAACTATTTGGTAAAATTTGCCAACCATCATTGTCATCCCCGTGAAGGCGGGGATCTCCCTTCAAATGACAAAACCGTGACAAAAGGGGTGTGATATATTCCACATTGGAATAAAAAAATTCGGCGGGAGTCCCCTTTTTTGCGAAAAAAATCTATAATTGTAAGCATCCGAAACACCCCTAAAACGGCGATTTTGGTCGAAAAAAGCAATTTTTGCGTCTGCTCCAGGTTGTTATGACACAAAAATGACAAAAGTTTGACAAAACTATTGCTTTTCCGAAAAAAATTGTGTATATTAGGGAAGTAAACGAGTCGAACGCTCAATTCCGGGCCGGGACCCAAAAAAGTGTGTCACAAACAACAAGGAGTACACTATGAAGAAACAAGGTTTTACCCTTATCGAATTGATGGTCGTGATCGTGATCATGGGCATCCTCGCCGCCGTCGCAGTGCCGAAACTGTTCGGCATGATCGCCAAGTCCAAGGCCTCTGAAGTCCCGACCGCTGCCGGTACGTGGATCAACATGGTCGAAGCCTACGCTCAGGAAGCTTACAAGGCCGGTGACTGGAACCAGATTGGTTACACCGCTCCGGGCGACAAGAAGTCCTCTGGCTCGTTCGAATCTAACGAATTCATTTACACTGGTGGCGTGTCCTCCAGCAAGGGCACATGGCATGCTCAGAACAAGCACAAGTTGGATGATTGCACTGCAAACAACACGAAGGCTTGGGGCTTGGAAGCCACCGTTCAGCCGGAATCTTCTACTGCAGCGGGACAAGTGTCTATTGCTCTTGAGAGTGGCCTTGATGCCAAGTGCACGGGTCTCACCACCTCTTTCTCCAAGCTTGCTAAGTAATAGCGCTGCATAAGCGAGAAAAATTAAGACCGACCCTTTATGGGTCGGTTTTTTAAATGCTGAGAATTTTATGATAAAGGCCGTAATAAACGCAATGAAGCAGAATGCCACTCTTTACGCATTGTGCTTGGCCTTCTTTTTTTCCTTAATTCACTATAAGGGTTATGATTTCGATGCAGCACTCTACCTGTTGCAGGTGATGAACTATTTGCAGCCGGAACGATTCGTAAACGATGTTCCTTTCATGTTTGGCAACCAGGATTCTTTCAGTCTTTTTTCGCCTATTATTGCTGTTGTTTTTAAAATTCTGGGTGTAAATGTTGGTGGAATTGTTGCGACGTTGTTCTTGCAGGTTGCTTTAGGTTTGGCTGTCATTACGTTAGTGTATAAATGGTGTAAATCGGTTAATGCTGTGTCGTGGGCGCTTCCTGTGACAATCCTAATGTTTGCTTTGTTGGCGAATAAGGAGTATGGGCCTGCCGGCTTCTATTTGCCCATGTTCGAACCAGTTCTTGTTGCTAGGCTTGCATCCGAAGTATTGGTCGTAATGGGGCTGGCATTCCTCTTAAGCAGAAACCGCTATATATCGTTGGCTCTTTTTGTATTGGCTGCATTGATGCACCCATTGATGGGCGGGTGGGCGCTTCCCTTATGGCTGTTTATTCATTTCCCGAAATTTAGAATGCCTGTGATTGTATTGGCATTTCTCGCTCCATTGAGCGGATTCCTGCATATAGGGCGATTCGATTTTTATCCCGATGATTGGAATCCCATCTTTTTTAGACCGGAGTGGGGCGACGCTCTTTTGTATTCTGGTCTGTTGCTATTTTGGGTGGCCATGTACCGCCATTTTAAGGAGGGGACTTTTGCAAAATTCTCTCTGAGCCTATTTTGGGTATCGTTAATAGGATTCTGTTTGCAATTTGCAGGGTCTTATATGGAACACATTCTATTGTTCCAAGTGCAGCCTTTTAGGGTCCAGTGGCTCTGCACAATTCCTGTAATTCCAGTATTTGCGATTTATGTTCGTGACTGCCTAATAAATTGCGAAAAGTTGAATCTTCGCGATTATGCTGGATTTGTATTGGGATTGTGCGCGGTTGCCGAGTGCCAGTGGTCTGTACTTTTGTTTGCATGCCTTGTCCTGGTATTTTCTTCTATAGGGAATAGGAATGTTGTTGAATTGCCTGCTCTTTGGGTGAAGGTGCTGTTCATCTTTGGCTTTGTATTCTTGCTTGCGAATTCAGCGTTCTGTAACTTTGTTCAGTTGTCTATAGAACAGGGAATCGGAAATACGAATATGGCGGTATCTTGGATGTATATTCCCTCTTACTTGTCCGTTGTAGAAAAAATCTTATTGGTCGTTTTTACTTTGATATGCGTTTCGCAAAAAAAATACGGATACGCATTAATCTTTGCTGTTGCCTTTGGTTGTGGGAGCTTAAAAATCCTCCCTATCGTAGCGTTGCTTCTTTGTCTTTTGCCCAATTTGAGTTCTTCAATAAAAAAAGGTTTGTTGGCTTTTTCAATTTCTTTTTCTTTCTTTGAATTATTGAGTTCTTTGTACAAGTCCAATTCTACTGAAATGCTGCCTCTTGAAAACGCTGCGGTTGCATGCATCCTCCTTTTTGTAGTATTATTCGCAGTTTCTTGTTGGGTAATGGTTTTGAAAAAAGACGCACATAGTCGTAATGCGCTAGTGCCGTTTTTGGTGCTGGTTGTTTCACTTTCTGCGTGGGATATTTATAGATGGGATTCTAGAAATGAATTTGTGGCTTTGAGCGAAAAACAGATGGATGTTTTTTTTGAGACCCCGATATTCCCACAGGTGAAAGATCGCGGCAAACTCCTTTTTACCGTTGATTACGAAACGCCTATACAATCTAGAATGAACTTTTTGACTGGAGCCTATGCTGACGAGTCTATTTATGTGGGTGAAGTCTTTTATAAAGAACAGTTTATGGAATCTAATCGCCGTCGTAGTGCTCTATTGACAGGCTCGCCACAGATGGTTCATTTGGGCGAGTTCAAAAAAAAAATCTATAAAGTTTACACCAACCCTGATACACTTTTGGCTCGCGTTCATTATTTGTGTGGTGCAGGAGAAATTACGCATTTCGCCACAGACTATGCGAATATGCCTCTCCCTAAACAGGATTCTGTATATTTAGATGTAAAACAAAAAAAAGTATGGCTGTACGGATGCCCTGGTGATTAACATGCGTTCTTTATTAGAAAAAAAATGGTTCGTCGATACGGCTGGTTTGGCCTTTTTCTTCGTTCTGTTTCGTTATTTTGGATACTTCGAAGATGCGGGACGCTACCTTTTGCAAGTAGTCCATTTCTTGCATCCGGAGCGCTTTGTGAACGATGTTCCGTTCATGTTCGGAAACCAGGACAACTTTACGATTTTCTCACCCCTTTTGGCCATCTTTTTCAAGGTATTTGGAGTCAATCACGGGGGAATTGTTGCCGTCTTACTCATCGAAGTTTTATGGGGACTTGCTGCAATTACTTTGTTTGTCCGTTGGACGAAAATGTGGGGGTATCCAGCATGGGCTTTGCCCGCCTTTGTTGCATGCCTTGTCGTACTGACAAATAAGCAGTATGGTAGTGGGGCGTATTTCCCGATAATAGATCATATCTTGGTCGCTAGATTTGCGGCGGAAGTTTTCATTCTTTTGGGACTGGCCTTTTTGTGGTCTAGAAACCGCTATGTTTCTTTAGTGATGTTCTTGCTGGCGTCTGTATTGCATCCGTTGATGGGTGGGTGGGGTATTCCGCTTTGGTTGCTCCTCCATTATCCCAAACTTCGTTTACCTGTGTTTATAGGGGCAATCCTTGCTCCTTTGACGGGGTTCTTGCGTTTAGGGCGTCTGGATTTTTATCCAAACGATTGGTTTGGAGGTAGTCTTCCATTTACGCCTACGAGCGAAGACGCCATATTCTATGCAGGAGTTCTTGTTTTTTGGTGGGTTGTCTGGAAATTCTGCAGGAATCTTGCGGTTTCCAAGTTTGCTTCTGTGTTTTTTTGGCTTTGCCTTATAGGTGTCTTTTGGCAGTATGCAGGAATCACCCTGCGTCACGAACTGTTGGTCCAGGCACAGCCCTACCGCGTTTTGTGGCTAGGTTTTATCCCCATGGTCCCGATTTCGGCTTTGTGCCTGTGGGATTATTTCCGTAATCCCACATCGATTTCATTGTGGTTGAATGCGAGGCCGAGGCTTGCGCGGATAGCGTTTATCATAGCTTTAATCTTTTTGATTGCATCGGCCTTCTTGCACAATATGGTGCAATTGGCTTTGGAACAGAATGTAGGAAATGTTGACTTGGCTCGAGATCTTATGGATTTGCCTGCAATGTTGGCTCCTGTCCACAAAGTTGTTTTAGGTCTACTTGCTTTGATATGTCTTGTGGAACGTCGTTTTTGGTTAGCTATTGCCTTTGGTCTTTCTTTGTTTAATGGCGATTTAACGATTCTCCCTATCATTGCCATTGTATTGTATCTGCTCCCGTCTATAGATGGCTTGCTTAAGGATATCTTGATTGTCTGTGCAATTGTTATTTCGCTTGCAGAATATTTGTCTGGCTTGCAGGCTTCTCCATTGCTTGGCCCTGGCATTCAGAGCACACTTTTCCTCGTCATCTCGTTCTTCCTTGTAGGTTGCATTGCATGTCTGTATAGATGTCATAGGGAGAACGTGTTGTGGATTCCGTTTGTGCTGATGATTGCGACATTTGCGGTCTGGGACTTTGCTAAATGGGATGTGCGCAGTGAGTCAAGAATATTGGATGAGCAACAAATGGACGCGTTCTTTGATCAGACAGCTTTCCCTCAAATTCAGGATCGAGGAGAAATTTTGTTTGTAGAAAATGGCGAATCCCCTTTGCAGTCTCGTTTCAAGTTCTTGACTGGGACTTATGCTGACGAAACCATTAATATTGGAGAACTATTTTACAAAGGACAGTTTCTTGAGGCCCGTTCTCGCAAAAATGCATTACTTTTGGGTGATACTGTTTTGGGTAATTGGGGTAATTATACACGAAGGATTGCGGAAGTCTACGCAAATCCGGATACTTTGTTGGCTCGAGTGAATTTCTTGTGTGACATTGGTGATATTACGCATTTTGTCTCGGACAATGCGGGAATGCCATTGCCAAAACAGGATTCTTTATATCTTTCAGTGAAAAATAAATATGTTTATTTATATAGGTGCTTCTGATGATTACTATAACCAATGTTTTGAAAAATAGATATTTGCCATTTTTGTTTGCGGTTCCGCTTTTCTTTGCGGTTCACCATTATAAAGGAATAATTCATGATGCTGTATTGTATGTTACGCAGTATGTGTATTCGATTGATCCAGCCCGTTTCTCCGGTGATCCTGCATTCGCGTTTGGTAATCAAGATTCTTTAGGTTTCTTTTCTCCAATTTTCGGAATATTTTTAGAGTTGTTTGGGGTTTCTACAGGGGCCTTTGTTTTCACAATTTTGATGCAACTTGCTTGGATTGTTGTAGCTGTTTTTTTTATTAAATCGCTATTGCGTAGAATAAAGGCGTCAATCTGTTTCTTGCCTGTAAGTATATTGTTTCCGCTTGTTTTTGCTTTTGGAATGGAGTTTGCTCATACTCGTTTTTTCCAATATGTGGAAGTATGTGCGTGTTCTCGCTCTCTGTCAATTGTTCTTGGAATGGCAGCGTTAATTTTCCTGTTTGATCAAAAAAAGATTCTTAGCTTTTTGCTTATTCTAGCGGGAACGATGATTCATCCTCTTACAGCTGGGTGGTGCCTGCCTTTTTGGATGTTCTATTTTTTTCCAAAGACGAGAATACCTGTTTTTGCTGCGTCTTTGATTTTCCCGTTTTCTTATCTGTTACATTTAGGCCCTTTAGATGTTTTACCTGCTGATTGGCTGTCGCGACCTCTTGCGTTTAAACCGGATTATACAGATGTTTCAAAGTATGTTTTATTGCTTACATTTTTTATAGTGCTGGCAAGGACCTCCTTAAGTGCTGAGGTGAAAAGAATTTCATTTTCGTTAATTTTGCTTGTTATTATTAGCTTCTATTGGGATGTTTGGGGCGGTTATGGGGAACACATCTTTTTGTATCAGGTCCAACCTTGGCGATTTGTTTGGCTTCCATCGCTTATTGCAGTCCCATTGGCGATTTGTTATGCTAAAGATTTGTTGCGTAAGATGATCAAAGGAAGAAATGTTACGACCCATGATTTGGGCATGCTTGTGCTTGTACTTTCTTTTTTCTCACCTCGAAATCTTATTTTGCTTTCCGCTTTAGCTGTGTTGTTGATGATAAAAAAAGCTAAAGTCGTTTCTATGAAAGGTTGGATTGTGACTTTTGCATCTTTTTTACTAGCAGGTTTTCTTGTTCAACAATATCTCACATGGTGTTTGCAAGGTTTCTCATCGTTCCTTGGTTTTAATTATATGGAACTTTATCGTATTAGAGATGCTTTTTTATTCTATCAATTCGCTTTTTCTGTTGCCTTTGTTGTGTTTTTTATTATGCGCCGAAAATATATTCCTGCGGCAATTATGGTATTGTCGATTTTTTTATCTCGTTTTATGTTGTTGCCAGTACTTTCGTTGTTTATAGCATTTTTCCCAAAAACCAATAAAGTGAAATATTGGGGCGGAACATTGATTATAATCTTTTTGATGCTATTTGATGGACTGATTGATGTCGAAGCGCGAAGAATGACTCTTGTAGAGGGCATGTGTCGAAGTTTTCCATGGATTTGTATTGCGTCAACAATGTCTTTGGTGTCGATTATTTCTGTAAAAAAATTTTCTTATTGGGGCATGGCAATTTGGCTCATTATATGTAGTTTGATGGCGGTGGTGAACTATAATAACTATTCTGCAAAATGGCGAGATAAAGAATATCAAATAGACCAATACTTGCATGAACCGTTGTTTCCGCAGATAAAGGAACGGGGAAGGATGTTGTTTTATGTGTCGGGTGAATTTGATGTAGAACCCAGATTGCAGTTTTTAACAGGTAGTTATTTATCTGCATCTACTTTAGTTACATCAATTTTTAATAAAGAAAATTATATGGTCGGATTGAAAAGGTCGGTTTTGATAAATCAAAAAAATTTGAATCTGCTACAAACAGAAAAACTTTCTTGTACATCTGCCTTGACTAAATTGGCTGATGTTGATACTCTTATTGATCGCGTGAATTTTCTTTGTGGTATAAATGAGATTTCCCATTTGGTCTCTGATAGAACGCCTCTGCCTCTTGTCAAAGAAGACTCTGCGATGGTTGGACCTGATCAAAAGGTGTTTTTATATGGATGTATAGATTCGAAACCTTAGGGTTTGCTGTGCGATGATAAAGATATTTGAAATAGTGATTTGTATTTTTTTCCTTTTTTCAGAGATTTTCTGCATAAAGATAATCCCTGTCTTGAAGACGGCATTTCCGTTGGAGAATACAGATGCCGTTATATTCACGTTGACTCAGAATGTTGATGGGTCTCGTGACTTTGTAATATCGTTAGTGCTCGATGCTTTGAAGAATACCGTGATTGTATCACTTCTTTTAATCGTTGCATCCGTTGGCGTTTTGTTTTTAGTTCGTTATTTGCAAAAGCTAAATATCCTTAAATTAAAATGCGGCGTTTCATACATTTTTTTGATTGCATTGGTGAATGTTGTTTGCCTCGCTTTGCTGGTTAAACACATTTGCTCGGAACTTCCGGTTTTTGATTATTATGTCGCATGGAAGGATTCTTTGGATGTTCCTGGTCATTCTGAGTTCTACAAAAAGGAGTACATTAATCCTGATTCCGTACGTATTGAATTCAAGGAAAAGAAAAACTTGATTCTGATATTTCTTGAATCGATGGAATACAATTTCCAGGATTCAGCCAATGGAGGGAATCATCCCCAGAACCTCATTCCTGAAATTTCGGAATACATAAAGAATGAACAGAGCTTTATTCCAGGCGGTACACAGGTTGCGGGAATGGGATGGACTATGGCGGATGCTATTGCTAAAACATGCGGAATCCCGTTGGTGTTTCCTCCGAGTATAAAAAATGATGTTAAACTGATGGAATCTTTTCTTCCTGGGGTTACATGTTTGACGGACATCCTTATTGATAATGATTATAACGTCGTCGTATCGAAGGGCGCGAACATGAAGTTCTCTAACATGGACGTATTCTTGAATTGTCATTCGTCTCCGCAGGCATTTGGTTTCATGGAATACTTGAAGGATAAACAACGAATAAAAGATGATGTTGTATCCGAATGGGGCGTAAAAGATTCTATGCATTACGAATTGGTCAAAGAGCATATCGACAGAATCTCTAAACAAGAGAAACCGTGGGCGCTGTGGTTCTTTACGGTCAACACACATACTCCCCATGGAATATTAGAATCTACATGTGAAATATCTCCTGACATTTCTGAAATGGAGCGGATGCCAGCAATAATAAAGTGTTCTTCTCACCAATTGGATCGCTTTATCAAATGGGCGAGAACACAGGAGTGGTTTGACAATACGGTGATTGCGGTTATGGGAGACCATGCCATGATGGCTGCGCCACAGCAAATCGGCTTCAAGGAGACGAATTTCACCCATTATTGGCTTGATTTTTTCATCAATTCGTCTCGCGATACAGAAAATATGAAAAGGACATTCACTTCGCTGGATATGTTCCCGACAATTCTAGAGGCCATTGGTGCTGACCTTCCTGATAGGGCCCTTGGTTTGGGACGGTCGCTATATTCCTCGGAGCCGACGCTTCTTGAAAAATACGGGCTGGATTCCTTAAACAGGGCGCTTGGCAAACGTAGCGTGGAATATGACTCTTTCCACTTTTTACAGAAAAAACGATAGTTCTGTTTTAACGTATATTTAATCGTATGAAGTTGAGGGATTCCCTACAAAGCCCCTTTATTGCGGCATTTTGCCTGAACTTGGCTTTCCTACTGGTTTGCCTTGCTGTTTGCGGTTTCCATAGGGGTTCCCTGGACGATTACTTCATGTCTGCTGTAATCACCGGGGCCTACGGCGGCGAATTCGACCCGCATACGCTTTTCGTGAACGGGGCCTATGCTTACTTCTTGAAGCCGTTCTATGCGCTCTTCCCGGAGGTGGGCTGGTACTTTATTTTTGAACTGCTGGGCGCGTTTGCCGCGTTTACGGTGTTCGTCTACTTCATGCTGCGTCAGGTGGGCGGTAAGCTGGGGGTGGCTCTTTCCGTATTCTTGCTTGCGTGCCTCGCTCCGGATTTCTACCTGCAGGCGGCCTTTACCCAGTGCGCTGCGGCGTCGACGGCCGCGGCCATTTTGCTGTTCTACTTTGGTAACGGGGAACGCCGCAAGGCCTGGATTGTTCTGGGCGGATTGTTCTTTGTCGCGGGCATGGTGTTCCGCAAAGAAGGATTCCTTTTGGGGGTGCCCTTCCTGGCGGCGGTGCTGGCCCTGAATTTCTTCGAAACGCGCAAGATCATGAAGACGATCATCGCGGTTTTCGTGGCCTGCGTATGCGCCTATCAGCTGTTGCTGAACTTCAACAACGGCCTGTTCGAGGACAAGGAATATTCTTATTACCGCGAATACCAGTGGAGCCGTGCCCTGTTTGGCGACGGCGACAATTACGATGTCGACGCCACCTACGACGAACTGGAAGAACGGCAGATGCAGGGGCGCGATTTTAGGTTCCTTCGGAGTTGGATTTTCTACGACACCGAAGTGTTCTCGCTGGATAGCCTTAAGCCGATTACGGGCATCGTCCAGAGGAACCGCTACGAGGTGAATCCGGCCAGAATGCCGGCGGCGCTTTTCCTCGTTGTGGCGAAGTCGTTCTTCCAGGCGAATGCTTGGTGCTGGATTGTACTGTGCTTCATGTTCTTCTTCTTTATCCCCAAGCGCGCCAACTGGTACACCTGGGGCTCACTTGCGCTGTTGTGCCTTTGCATGGGCTACCTGCTGTACGTGAACCGGGTGGTTTACCATGTGGAGTCGGGGATATGGCTCTACGCCATAGTCTGCGCGATTCCGATGATGCGGAAGGAATATTTTGAGAAGGGTCGGAACATCGGCAGGCTGCCTTCCCTGATAGGGCTTATGGCGCTTGGCAGCCTGGTGCTCGCATTGTCGGGCCAGCGCGGCGTCGATAACAACCGTCCGCTTTTCGGCATTCCGCAGATGTCTACGGAATGGAGCGAATTTGACCAGTATGTGCGGGCGCATCCCGACGACGTGTTCCTGCTCTATTTCAATGACTACAAATACCTCGCGACCTACAGGGACCCACCCTACAGGGCGGTTGCCCCGAGCAGCTGGGGCAACATCATTCCGCTCGGTTACTGGAACATGAACCTGCCCGGCATGCAGAAGGAAATGTGGGTGCGTGGCGTGCAGAACCCCATAAGGGATATTGTCAAGGAAAACGTGTATGTGCTGGAGACGGACACGCTTCACAGATTCAACCGTTTCTACCGTGTCCATTACCACGATTCGGTCTCTATGCGGACGGTGAGGGAGTTCGGGGACATGCGCCTGGTGAAGTACCGCCGCGAAGGGGGTGAACCATGACGATTTTCCAGAAAATCGGTTTCTGCATTTTTATAGTGCTTGTCGCCTTTGCGGTCGTGTTCTCGTATTTGATTAGCGCCCAGTATATCAAGCCGTCCTACAAGCCGTGGCACATGCAGCCCCGTGTCGACGCGGATTCGCTGACGGCGGAATATGCGGACAACTATGAACTGCTTGGCAAGGGCCAACTCTTTAGGCGGCTTGCCGATACGTCACGGATAACGGTGAACATATTGGTGGATGCCTGGGGCGTGCCTTTTGATACGGCGCTCCTGCGCAAGGACTTCTCCGCGTTTAAGGAGGTGCCGCATAAGGAATACTTGCATTACAGGCTGGTGAACCGCACGAGGCATGCGGAATTCGCCGAGTTGCGGACCGGTGACACGAACAGCTTGTACCTTTTCGGCGGGGATTCCCTGGAGTACGGGCGCAACCTCTATATCGACTCGCTGGGGTATTCCGCGCGCGTTTTCTGCCAGAAGTGTTCCGACAGTTCGATGATTACGTCGCTGGATTCAGCCCTGTTTTTCGGGACAGTGAAGACGCTTGCGCTGACGACGCAAGGCAGCCGCGACGGGGACAGGGAGAAGTTGCGCATCACGCTGAATCTCATCGCCGAAGTCGCCCGGAAATATCCCAAAGTGCAGTTCATAGTGCAGGGAACGCACAGGCCCACCCTCGGCGACCCGAAAATCCGCCGCGAGAGCTTTACGCACTGGGTCCCTGCGGTTGTGCTGAATTGAAATTTAGGGGAATTTTGTTAAAACTCGCTCATTTTTTAGTAAAAAATGCGAAAATTTCGCTCATTTTTTATAAAATGGTGTATATTTAGGGTATGTACCTCAAACGCAAATTAGACTATTTCCTGGATGAATGGAAAAAATCCGCCGATAGAAAGCCCCTCATAATCAAGGGGGCCCGTCAGATTGGAAAGACCGAGTCTGTCAAGCATTTTTCCTCGAATTACGAAAATTTTATCAATATCAACTTCGTCCTAGAGAAGAAGTACAAGAGCATCTGCGAAGACGGCTATACCGTCAATGACATTATCAGGAATATCTCACGCATAGATTCCGAAAAAAGGTTTATACCTGGAAAGACGCTTATCCTTTTTGATGAAATCCAGGATTATCCGGAAATTGCGACCTCGCTAAAGTCGTTCTGCATGGACAAGCGTTTTGACGTGATCTGCAGCGGCTCCATGCTAGGCATCAACTACAAACGAATCGAAAGCAACAGCGTTGGCTACAAATCGGAATACCAGATGCAGTCCATGGATTTCGAGGAGTTCCTTTGGGCCGTGGGTTATGGAACCGATGCTGTCGAGGATTTGCTGTCGCACATGCTGTCGGCCAAGCCCTTCAACCAAACGGACATGAATGTTTTCGGCGGAAGATTCATGGATTATTGCCTGCTCGGCGGGATGCCCGAAGTTGTTCGTTCGTATGTAGAAAAGGGGACTTTTGAAGGGTCCCTCTCACTCCAGCGCGCACTCGTCGCCGACTACAAGGAAGATATCAAGAAATATGTTGAAGGCATAGATAAGACCCGCGTACTGAACGTGTTCAATAACATCCCCGTGCAGTTGGCGAAAGAGAACAAGAAATTCCAGATATCCAAGGTGGCGAGCGGAGCGAAGTTCAAGGACTACTGGGGATGCATAGAGTGGCTGTGCGATGCCGGAATGGTGAACGTTTGCCATTGCCTCCATACGCCAGAGCTCCCGCTGAAAGGCAACTACGAAGAATCAAAGTACAAGATTTATTTTAAGGATACCGGACTGCTTATCGCGAACCTCGATGACGAATCTCAGGAAGACCTTCGCGCCAACCGGAACATGAATGTGTACAAGGGAGCCTTGTACGAAAATCTCGTTGCCGAGATTTTGAACAAGCAGGGATACGAACTTTTCTATTACAAAAGAGAGAACTCTACTCTGGAACAGGACTTCTTCGTGCGCACGAAGAAGTCTCTTGTACCGGTGGAAGTCAAAGCTAAGGCAGGAACGGCAAAATCGCTATCGACATTGGTCAAGAGCGATGCTTACCCAGACATAACGACGGGAATTAAGTTTACCGCCGGGAACATCGGTTTCCAGAACAATATATACACCTTCCCGTATTTTTGTGCATTTCTACTAAAAAGATATCTTTCGGGGGTGGATTTTTAGGTTATGGCTATTCCCAAGACAATTCATTACTGCTTTGTCATTCTCCATTATGGAGATGCTTCTGTCTCCATGACGGCGATCAGGTCGGTACTCGCCTTGAAAAAAGGCGGGTTCAGTGTGTCGATTGTCGTTGTGGACAATGCGTCGCCAAACGGGACTGGCCTGGAGGTGAAAAATCAGATCGAAAATTTGCAGGATGTCTATTTCATCCAGAACAAGGAAAATCTCGGATTCGCGAAAGGCAACAATGTTGGATTCAGGTTCGCAAAGCAGGAATTGAAAGCGGATTACATCATATTGATGAACAACGATGTGATAATCGAATCGGAAAATATTTGCGAACTTATAGAAGCGGATTTTCAAAAAGAAAAATTTGCCGTCTTGGGACCTCGAATTCTAACGTCCGTTGGTCGCGATCAGAATCCGTTAAGGCCGGGATTGCTTAAAGGGTTTCGGCTGGGCCTGACCATATCATATCTATGGATTGATTGGTTTTTGACGTTTCTGTTTGTTTCTCCGGTGCTTCACAAACTGTTTAATCCGTTCGTCCCGAAATCTGGGCACGATGTGGAACCGCTCAACGATGTTGAACTGCACGGGAGCTTCCTTGTGTTTTCGCCAATCTATATAGAACGGTTTGACGGTCTTGACGATCGAACCTTTTTGTATTGTGAAGAGGAATTCCTGTTCGCCCGGTGCCATTTCAACAAGCTAAAAACAAGGTTCAATCCCCAGATTCGAATCATCCATAATGAAGTGGAAACCAATAATTCCTCGATCTTGAAAATCAGGAAGAAAAGACTTTTCCGGGTGAGGAATTGTTTGAAGAGCCTGTCTATCTATCGCGAGGCGCTTAAAAACAGGTCTTTTTAGCGACAAGACCCTGGACAAAACCTCTTACGATGGCTTTGAACTTTTCTATGCGGTTCTTTTCGAAAAGAACCGCTTTTACATTGCAAAAAAGTGTGAACGCCGCAAGCCAAATGGTAAAAAAAGAAAATGGGTGCTTGCGTATAAATATGATTCTATCACAAGTCTGTTTCTCTAACCGGAACGGGGAATAGTTGTAAAGGAAAAAAGGACCAAATCGATTGATGTCCCCGAGACTGATGTGCAACTTGGCTGAATTTACCCGCAAGACCTTGAAACCGAACTTGCGTAATTTATCGAAGAAGTCAAAATCAACGCAGTCGATAAACAAGTCTTCGTCAAAGCGCAATTGCGTTGGGAACGCCTTCAGGTTCAGAAGCGCTCCAGAGTTGATAGATCTTGAAACGAGTTCGGTTTTCCCTTTGGTCTTTGTAGGATAGAAATCGTTGTAGGAATCATTGCTGTGCACAAGAAGCGGGACAAGGCATATGGACTCATCAGAGAGATTTTGCCTGTACTCCGTTAAGAAGTTGTCGTCAAAACTAGAGTCTTGATCGAGGATGAGAAGATAATCAAAACCATTTTCCAGTCCATATCGGATTGCTGCGTTGTAATGGACGGGAAGCCCCTTGTTCTCAGGACAAGAATGAAGAATTACATTTTGCGGCAATTGAATGCTGGCAATGTCTTGGGAATTTTGGGAATTGTTGTCGTAGAGCAAGATGAAATCTACTTGCTTGGATAAAGTCGTAACCACATCCTTTAAATGACTTATTTCAGGATTGTAGGTGACGATGACAGAGAGGATCTTAATGGATGAACTCATTTTATTATGATCCCTTTTGTTAATAAGCAAAGCAGATTGTATAAGAAAGAGGAAAACTTTCTTTTGGGGGATAACTGTATTGTCCTATAGTTTGAAATATAGTGTTTTGTGCGCCATAAAAAGTCTTTCCGATAAGCAAGAGCCTTATAGAACCTTATCGCGGAATCAATTTTGCACAGGGACGAAGAGGAACTTTCTTTTCGTTTCAATTCTTCCAGCATTGTCACGATTTTCTTGTAGTATTCCCTTTTTTCATGGGTATCCTCAAAAAAAATAGAGAACGCTGTTGCAATGCCGAAATTTTTTTTGTTTGTAACACTTGTTTCATGCCGTCTATATTTCAAAATAATGTGGTCGACATACTTACAACCATTGTTCTTGCATGCATTTAGGGCAATCCACCAATCATGGTATATGACCGAATCGGGAATAGGAAGGATTTCTTTGACTAGCGATTGGCGAATCATGCTTGCTGCACCTTGCACAATATTGCCATACACCTCGTGTGAGAAGAAATCCTCCGTATTTTGCGGAAGAATGCGAATGGGAATTACTTCCCTCATAGTACAGTTCAATGAATCGCCTTTCGAATCTATGAGCAAAGCGTTTCCGCAAACACAGTCGTTTGAACCTATTTCTTGGACGAGAGCTTGAAGGTGATCTGGCTCCCAGATGTCGTCTTGATCGCAAAGAGCAATGAACTCGCCTTTGCAAAAAGAAATGATTTTTTCGAAGTTCTTTTTGTAGCCTAGGTTATGTTCGTTCTCAAAAATTTTTATGCGAGTATCTTTACTTGCGTATTCCTTTAAAATATGAATAGTAGAATCTGCTGAACAATCGTCACAAACAACAATCTCAAAATCCGATAATGATTGTGATAAGATTGAATTCATCTGTTGCCGGATGAATCGTTCTCCATTGTAAGTTGCTAAAGCGATAGAGACGAGCATTCAATTATGTGTATGTTTCAGGGATTTTGTTTTTTAGGCTGTCAACGAATGAGGACAAGTCTATGTCACTCTCTTTGGTCGCCCAATAAGTAAAGTCATATGCCCTTTTGTCAAAAGGCCTTTTTTCTGCGTTGCTAACTCTTCCTCGAGATAGTTTAGAAATATATTCCTCCTTACTTTTGGAGTAATAATGATTTATTCGTATTTTCTTGAATGATACATGAGATGAAAATGGGGTAATTAATGTGTCGAAATTCTCATCAACAGCTTTTTTTGAAGGCTTGAGAATCATATAGTGCGGATTTGTACATATTTTAACGCTTTTGGGCTTTACAATACATTTTATGTGTCGATTGGCGGTATTGTCGTCAATTGCGTGACATCGTGTGTAATTGGATATTACAAAGCCTTTGGTTGGACATTTTTCATGATTATTAGCATCAAATACACACCAATTTATTCCTAGCATATCGAATTGTTCATACATCTTCAAAAATTGAGAAAGATTTGTGGAATAATTGGGATTTAATACAATAAATTCATCAATATCAATAAAAGCCATCCAATGACTAAAGTCTTTTAAACGAGCTATGGCATCATTGTAGACGGTGGTTTGCATTGCAGAACCGGGGCAAAAGAAATACGAAACAATTCCTTTGTCAATGTAAGGATGAAGAACCTCATTTAAGTTATCTTCTGATTCGTTGTCGTAGATGTAAAAATGATCTACACCTATAATTAAATGATACTCTATCCATTCTCTAATGTATTTCGATTCATTTTTTACTATGGCGACAATTGAAATATTATTGTCGTGTTTTTTTTCTTTGTTGGCAACTATTGCTTTGCTTTTTTTTGAATGGAATAGAGATATGGAGGCAATTTCTATAGACCGTCTGTAAATAGACCTCCATGAATAATTCTGGATTACAAAAAATATTTTTTTGCAAAAAGAAAACATGCTTTAGAATTATGGCTTTTGACGGTTCTTGTTTATTGCGTTTAATGTTTCTTCTAAAAAGCCAAGGCCATTTTTTTGGTCAGGCTCTAGGTGACATCCTTCGGCCCACTCATTCCATGCGTTAACAAAGATAAAGTTTTCTTCGTCTGAGTAAGGATGGAAATTTTTTAAAATGAATTGAAGCCATTGGCCGTACAATTTAGGAGTATTTTTTGTTAACGCCCAAAATGATCTTTTAATCCGTCGTGGCGAATTATCCCACCCAGGAGTAATGCCGGGGAACTCTTTTAATGTTTTTGATAAAAGTTCGGATTCCTCATGCATGACGTAATTATCATATTTGAATAAGACCGGCATTTTGGGGTCTTTTTTTCCACCCAAATGATACCTAAGCCCATCAATCCATGCGTATATGTCTAGCCACCATCTTTTTTTGGGTATGGTGTGAGGTTGGAAATCTATTGCAACATCAAATCCGTCATTTAAAAGTTGTTCTCGAGCGCGAGAGACGTTTTTCATGAACCCGATATAAAGGTCTAAATTGTATTTTTTTGCAACGGCTCGCCAATTTGTAATGGTCTCTTTAATGTCGGGAATGTTTTCCGGTTGATAAATTACAAAGAACGGACGATTGTTAATTCTTATATATCTTTTATCGCAAAAGACGTTTTTGCATAAATATTCCATATGAGCAATATCATCTTCTTTTGAGTAATGCTGCTCAATAAGAATCTCTTTCTCGCCACCATCCCAAGCGCGAGTCCAGTTTTCATTTGCCCAGCATAACATGAATGGAAAATCAGGCTTTCCTGAAGCTAAAATGTCATTGACTGGGCGTTCCATCAATCGTTTGCCGTTGAACCAATAATGATAGTAGCAGAATCCGTATATGCCGTATTTGTGAGCCATTTCGGCTTGCATTTCTCTAGCTTCGGGCAGGCGTAAATCGTAAAAGCCGGTGTCGGCGGGTATATGAGGCTGATAATGCCCTCTAAAGCGTGGCCGAGCTTTGACCACGTTAGTCCATTCGGTAAAACCCTTGCCCCACCATTCGTCATTTTCTTTGAATGGATGAAATTGAGGAAGATTTATGGCGATGAGACGTTTAGTCATTTTTCCCATTTAAAAGATAATTTAATAACGTTTTTAAATCATGTTCGCTTTTTTTCTTTATTAATGAGTATCTTTCGTAGGATTTTTCTGCGAAAAAGTGGTATTTTTCATCGTTTAACTCTATAAGGGCTTTGTAAATGCTGGATGGATATAATGGTGAGAAGAATATTGCCGCATCACCTAAAATTTCTGGTAATGACGTTGTGTTCGATGCCAGTATTGGTTTCCCAAATTTCATAGCTTCTATAGGAGGGTAGCCAAAGCCTTCGAAAAAAGAAGGATAAATCAATGCGTAGCAATGTTTGGTAAGGTACTCAAGATCTGTGTCGTTTAGGAATGATAGTACAAGGTGGTTTTTAAACTCTTTTTTTGGGTAGCCGACTGTTGCCAAAAAACAATCTTGATGGTTCTCTGCAAATATATTGAAGGCTGCTATTGTATTATAAGGGTTCTTTAAACTCCGATTTGCACTGAGCAGTAAAAAGAATTTCTTATTGCCAATAAGATTTTTAACATCATCGCTAACAGGTGATGAATTATGATATGTTCTCTCCGGGAGATACAAAACCTCAATTGACTTTGGATTGACTGCGTAGTTGAAAGAAATTGAATTTTTTGAATATTCGGAATCAGATATTAAATGAAAGTCAGGATTTTTCTTATATAACTTGCATATGAAGTTTAAACGAGGCTCGCTACGCCATTTTGCTTTTCGGACGTTTTTGAAGAATTTGATGAATGACAGCGTTCTTTTTTGATATTGAAGGAATCCCTTTATCGTTCGTTTTTTTTCTAGCAGCTGATAGGATGGATTCAGCATTTCAACATAAACATCTAAGTTGTTGTGGTAAACATCTTCATCAATTAAGTCGTGTATAATGCAATATGTTTCGCATGAAATGTTTTCGATGCCGGGTATGTTTCCTAGATATTGAGCGCATCCAATGAAAAAACGATCTATATGATATTCGGTAATAATAGAGCAAATGTTGTGCTTATATACGTCAATAAACTCAAAAATCAGGTTTGTTGTTGAAGGATTCTTTGTTTTTAGGTCCTCGTAGGCAATGCCTTGCGACGAATCATAAAGTGCATATATCCTTATATCGCTATAACTATTTGTATTAATTTCATTCAATAGTGCGAAAAAAACTGATCGCACATATTCAGCTGCGCCAGTTTTTGATTGTAGCGTTATGAAGTCAAATAGCAAATTCATGCCTATTCCGCCTATTTCTACAGAATAAATATACTTATATTAGCGAAGGTGCAAAAATTTTAATACATAATAAAGGTGAAAACCGAAAAAACGAATGATTTTGGATAGACTTTCTGAATAAATTTCATTCCTCCAGTGCTTCCTTGCCGTGTTATAGCATAATGTTGAATCAAAATTTAGCCTGTTTTCGTCAATCCATTTAAGATTCGTTAAAACAATATCAATACGATGAAAAAAAGGAATAATCTTGTTGTTTCTTAAATAACGAAAAATTTTGCAATTCTCTAAGGAGGCTGTTCCTGAAGACATGTTGCGTCCCCATAAAGCGGTTGTATTCTTCCCGTGCCTATTATTATAATTGAGTGTTTTTGAGCAGAAGTAAACGTCGCCAACAAGGCAAAATTCTATCCAAAATAACCAGTCTCCGCTGGATTTAAAGGATTGATATGTTTTGGGTATGAATTTGAGTGTTTCTTTTTTGAACAAAACAGCACTTGCATTTAAAATGAAATTTTGAAATATCATTTTTTTGCGAAGAAGCCATCTGCCATTAAAAACTCTGTCCTCTTGAATGTTTATGTCTATTGTCTGTTTTTCAGGTGTGACTATAAAGGAATTTGTAAAAACAAGATTGACGTCATTTTTTTTTATTCTTTGTACGGTTTCTTCCAAAAAATTCAATTCCGCCCAATCGTCACTTTCTGCAATCCAAATATATTCGCCCTGCGCTAAGTCAAACCCCTTAGCCCATTGTTTAAAGGGGGAACCGCTGTTTGTCTTGTTATATACTACATGGCTTACTTGGGGGCGATTACGATATTCTTCTATGATATCTTTGCTGTTATCGGTACTGCAATCGTCAAGGATGATGACTTCAAAATCTTGAAAAGATTGATTGAATATGGAATCAAGACGCTGCCGAAGATAAGGCGCGTGATTGTAGTTTGGGACTATGACGGAAACGGTGGGGGTGAACATGCTACTCTCTGAAAAAATCATTGATGTGTTTTATGAATAGTAGGGCGTTTTCCCGGTTTGATTCCTCGTAATTTAAGCCTTTAATCAAGTCATCTCGTGTTGATTGTGCCCTGTCAATCTCTTCTTTGCTGTCGCTAAAAGCGACCCCATACGTGTTTTCATCTGTGCGACGGTAATCGTTTTTATTTTTTCCAGGTTCTGGAACGACAATAGATTTACATCCACAGATTGCTGCTATGGAAGAATAAAATGTTTGTGTGTCGTAACTATAACAGAATTCACACTCGTTCAAGATTTTAACTTTTTCTTCTTCTGATAAATTGTCAAGAATTGGACCATCAAAGTTTGAGGGCAAGTCCTTTCGGTTTCTGCCTTTTCGGATGAAATAACAGTTTCCAGTACGTTTGGAAAAATTTGTTTGTTTGTATAAATCATTGTCAAAATAATTGATTTTGACTTTCCTCGCGGATGGATTCAATGCGTAATCGTTGAATATTTCTCGAAAGCAAATGAACAAATCATTCTTATTGTAGGCAGATTTTTCTTGTGGATAGCGATTGAAGTATAACAACCATCTAACGACATTTTTTGCTTTGAGCGGGTTCCCGTAAACAATTTCTGGATATAATACGATTGTTTTTTTGTTTGAAAAGAATGGGCTTATTTGTAATCTACACCCTTTTAAATGTGGCGCTATGAAATATTCGGGGAAATATTTCTTGTTGAAACCTAGAGTTGGAAAAAAACGGTTTAGGAGTATTGCTATGGCTAGTTTAATATTGACTATAAAAAGCTTTCTTTTTGAAAAATTAAGCAAATCCTTTTCGCTAGTCGGAAAAGAGTGTAATAGGATTAAACGAGCGTCGTAACCTAGCTTGGTTAGGCTCCTGCATAGTTCGGAGAGGACTACCGGTCCTCCACAATAAGTGTAAGTGTTGATGATTATAATTTTCTTCATTTTTGCAAAATCAAATATATACTTCCACTCAACTCAGGAAACTCATCTCCCATTTTTTGCATCCCGACTATTTGTGCATTTCCAATTATTCCATACTTTATCATTAATTCAAGTTGAAAATCAGCAAACTGTTTAAGGAATACGCCTCCTTTTTTGATTATATTAAGTCCAGCTCTTTTTACGTCTTTTTCGAGTTTGTCCATGTCATACACTCTTCGGTGCCCATGGCGAAGATTGTTTTCCGTCAAATCGTACAGATTGTCCATCAAGCCCATACTAACCGCCATTCTTCGACTTAATGCTCCAGCATTCGGAACAGCAATTGCTAATACACCATTTTCCTTCAGCAATGAATTTGCTTTTTTTAATATTTCAACAGGTTCGACAACATGCTCTAGGACAAAACTGCAACAAATGGCATCATAAGTTTTATTAGGAGAGTAATCTTCAAACAAACTATAAATTGCGTTTATGTTATGGATGTTGTTTTTCTGTACAGATTCATTTAGAAGAGCAATCATCTTTTTTGACCCGTCTACAACATCAAGATTTTTAACCATCTTTGAAATTTCAATCGACGAATATCCATCACTACAACCCATTTCAAGGACGTCATTCTTGTTTTCAATATATGGTTTGTATTTAGCAAGATAAGAATCTTTTACCATCCTGCTGACAAGGCCATGAGCATACGTCTCGGCCATATTATCTAAAAAATCTTTTTCTTTCTGTTCATTCATGCAAAAAATGTACTTAATATTTGAATGATTCTGATTCCATAATAAATATAGGTCTATTCAAGAATTCACCTAATTCATCTATTCTTTGGATGTTTTTGGGAGATAAATCTTTGTATATGATTGCTTTGTCCAGCTTTTCTGCAATTCCGATATGCTGGATATTCCAAAATCCCTTTGTTCCGTTTTTTATAAAGTCGATCATTTCTTGTTTAGTGCCTTTTTCGAAAAGGCAGGTCGCTCTATTTCCTTTCCAGTTGAATCCTAGCTGAAATACGATGTTTTTGCAAATAGAAGACATTTTATTAAGCTGCTGAATCATGAATTCCTTGGCTTTTTCTATACTTAACGATTTGTCTCCATAATCATCGCCGAGATGGTGAATGACATTTAGCAGAAAGCAGATGTCGTATTTTCTTGTGTCGTTGAAACTATAATATTCGTTTTTCACGTCCATTTGACTGCTTAGTTCGAGCAATTCCATTGCCGCAGACATAAACTCCGCATGAGCTGCATTCCCTTCGTAAGAGGTAACGTGTTTTACTCCGGCATCAAGGGCGCTGAAAGAAAAAAAACCTGTATTAGCCCCGATGTCAACTATGGATTTGCCCTTTAACGAAATTTTTTGAGAGATATAGTCTAATCGTTGCTGTTCGGCTCGTGATTTTGTATTTAGCCCCTCTTGAGCAATGTATTTTGAAAGGCTTCGTGGTAGAATCTGGTATTGTGAGTGTTTGCTGATTGCGCTGTAGCTAGAGCTCAGCCTGTCTATCAATTCCTGTTTATATATTTCTCTTGTATCGTCTCTTTTGTATATGTCGTACGGCTCAAATTTTTCGAAAACAAACGATTCTTTGTTGTGCCATACGGTGTTGTAAGAGACCCCCCCGCTCCAATAATAGCGCGCATGTTTGTTTATTGGCGATAAATTTTCTGCTGCAAACCCATAATCTTCTAAAAGATAATCGAAGAAGTTTTGCCCGTAGTCGACAAAAAGCTGGCTGGGTCCCCAAAAGCGGGGATTCGCTTCTATCATGCAAAGTTGATCATTTTTTTTACGGACTTCGACCATTACAAGGCCGTGAAAATTCAGTTTTTCGAACAAGGCGATAAATTTGCTGTCGTCTAGGGAAACGTCTGATATTTCGGCCGCGATAACAGATTTCCCAAAGGGCTGTTGTGCAATATTCTCTTGAAATAGCTTATGGATTTTTTGAGCTTTCGAGAAATAGTATAGTATATAGTACGAATGCCCTTTTACAAATTCTTCACAAAAATAATCATTGTCATTAAAAACTATGGAATTGAATACATCTTCTGAATCAACAATGATGGGTGCCGAAAGAATTTCTGTCGTCTCGTAATATTTTGGCTTTATAACAAAAGGAATATTCTTTTTATCGAAAGCAACTTCTTTAGGGATTAGGATGCCATTTGCGTTACACAAGTCCCGAAAAGATTTTTTGTCGGAAATAATATTATAAACGTCGTTCGGTACTAGGGGAATTATGCAACCTTGTTGTTCAAAATAGGCCCTGTTTTTTTGTAGAAAGCGATTTAAAGCTTCTGTTGAGGGGGCTATAAATAATTTTTCCACATGAGTAATTGTTTTAACTTTAGAAAGAGATTTGGAAATGTCAGCCAAATCTAAAGAAACTTTTTCTCGTATAGAAACGACGTTGGAACTGTATTTCGATTTGAAAATGGGATCGTTTTGAGAAAGAGCGATGATGTAAAAATCTAAATGATTTTTTTCCAGTGTGCGTAAAAAGGCAATTACGGCTCGCATGTTGAAGCCGCTAAATATAACGATTGCCTGTCTTCCGTCTGTTTTCATCGTTTTATGATTTCAATGACTCTATTAATGTCTTCTTCATTCAATCCTGCATACATCGGTAGGCAAATTACCTGGTCTGCCAGTTTATGCGCTACCGGCAGGTTCTCCGGGTTTGCGGAATCCAGACCTTTGTAGGCACTGAATGTGCTGATAAGCGGGTAGAAGTAGCGGCGTCCGTAGATGTTGTGCTCCTTGAGCTTTTCGTAGAGGGTGTCTCGGCTCATGCCGTATGCTTTTTCGTCTACGAAAATCGGGAAATAGGCGTAATTGTGGTGGACGCCCTCGATGTCGTGCAACATGCGGATGCCTGGTATGTCCTTGAGCGCTTCGCGGTACCTCTCTGCGGTTGTCTTGCGACTTGCAATGGCGGCGTCCACTTGCTTCAGGTTCAAGAGCCCGTAGGCGGCACGGACTTCGTCCATTTTGCTGTTGATTCCGGGGGCGACTACGGTGGTTTCTCCGGCAAAGCCGAAGTTCTTCAGGTAATCGATTCTCTTCTTGGTGGCGGCGTCGTGGCAGACGAGGGCTCCACCTTCTATTGTGGTATAGACCTTGGTGGCATGGAAACTGAGCGTGCTCATGTCGCCGTTTTCGAGAACAGTCTTTCCGTTGACCTTTACGCCAAAGGCGTGGGCTGCGTCATATATGACTTTAAGGCCGTATGTGTCGGCGATTTCCTGGATGCGCTCCATGTTGCATGGGTTGCCGTAAACGTGTACCGGCATGATGGCCGATGTTTTCGGGGTGATTGCAGCTTCTATTTTTTCGGGGTTGATGAGACCTGTTTCTTCTTCAACATCCACGAATACGGGCTTTAATCCGTTCCACCAGATTGCATGCGTCGTGGCGACAAAGCTGTAGGGAGTCGTAATGACTTCCCCGTTAATGCGCAACGCCTGCAGGGCGGTAATCAGGGGAAGAGTCCCGTTCGTAAAGAGTGACAGGTACTGTACGCCAAGATAATCTGCCAGGGCCTTTTCCAGTTCCTGGTGGTAATGGCCGTTGTTGGTAAGCCACTTACGGTCCCAAATGTCCCTAAGCATCGGGATGAATTCATCCAGATCGGGAATAAGGGGCTTTATGACGGTTATCTTTTCTTGCATATTTATTTCTCTGAAAATGCTTAACCGGTTTGCTTTTCGCTAAACGGGAACTTTGGCGTTACGTCGCCAGGCTCGCGGCCGCCCATCCAGTTGCCCATCTTGATGGTCTTGGCGGAAACGGGAAAACTGAGAACATCCAGTGCCCGGCATAGTGATTCCGCGTTGTCATGGAATGCGAGCAAAGTGATGGAAAAGTTGCCCCAATTGAGTGTATTCTTGGGAATGGTGCAAATCTGAGTATATTCGCCTTTTGCCTTTGCTTTGGGAACTTGTTCTCCGGCACTACTAGAAAAGATTGTGGTCCCGAACTCATTTTTATAATGCATCGTGAGCCACATTTTCTCAAAATCTTTTGTAAGCCGGTAGCGAATTATAAGTTCCATGTCGTCGTCCATAGGCATGGATTCACCGTATTCGCCGCCTTTGCGCCTGATTCCGATTTCAAGGAGCTCAAATCCGTCTTTGGAGTACTCGATTATGTCTTTCCATTCCTTGTGGGTAGGGGAATCGCTGTCGCCACGGATATATTTTGAGACGATTGAATCTGCGTCACCGTAATCTTTGATTATACCGTTTTCTAGCAAAAGTCCTTTTTTACAAAGACTTTTCACCGCGCCCATATTATGGCTCACGAACAGCACTGTTCTGCCTTCGCCGCGGCTCACGTCCTGCATCTTGCCGATGGCCTTCTTCTGGAATTCGGCGTCGCCCACGGCCAGTACTTCGTCCACCACCAAAATTTCGGGTTCCAGGTGTGCCGCGATGGCGAACCCGAGGCGTACGGTCATGCCGCTGCTGTAGCGCTTCACGGGGGTGTCCAGGTAGCGTTCGCACCCGCTGAAGTCCACGATTTCGTCGAGTTTGCGGGTAATCTCGGCGCGGCTCATGCCCATGATGGCGCCGTTCATGTAGATGTTCTCGCGGCCGGTCATCTCGGGGTGGAATCCGGTGCCCACTTCGAGGAGGCTCGCGATGCGGCCCCGTGCGCGGATGGTGCCGGTGGTGGGGGCGGTCACGCGGCTCAGCAGCTTGAGGAGGGTGCTCTTGCCGGCGCCGTTACGCCCGATGATTCCCACGACGTCGCCCTGTTCCACCTTGAAGTTGATGTCCTTCAGGGCCCACACGTACTCGCTTGCGCCCTTGTGCTCGCGGTCGTTGACTTCGCCCACCTTGAGGTAAGGGTCTTCGCGGCGCAGCACCTTGGTCTGCCAGAACCTGTTCAGGTCGTGGCTGAGCGTCCCGGTGCTCACTAGCCCCAGGCGGTACTGCTTGCTGATGTTCTCAAACTCGATCGCGGTCATCTTGTTGAGTAATATAGATTAAAAGGGACTGCCGGGAACTTGATTTTGAAAAAATGCGCGTAAAACGCGCATTTTTGCTGTCCCGGCAGGTCCCTTAAAATGGTGTTATATGTTGTTATTAAAAAAATAATATTGGTTTTTGTGAAAAAATCACAAATTTAACAAAAATATTTGATTTTTCGCGGAAAATAGGTTATATTTACCATGATAATTAAATTCAGAAGGCGGATTATGCTTATTCAGTTTACCTGTTCGAACCACCGATCCATCAAGGATTCGCTTGTTTTTTCTATGGCTGCGACGAAGGACTCCAGCCTGGAAGATTCCGTTATTTCTTTCGGAAAGACTCGCTACTTGCGAGTTGCTGAAATCTATGGCGCAAATGGCGCGGGTAAGACGTCTTTGCTGGACGCTATGTTGCTGATGAGCCGTATAGTGCTGACTAGCAACGGCTTCCAGCCCGGGGATCTGATTTTGCGGTTTCCGCACAAGTTGTCCAAGAAGAAGGACCCGACGTCGTTTTCTATGATTTTTGAAAGGGACGGGGTTAAGTATTCGTATGGTTTCAGCTATAATGAAGGCGGAATTGTAGATGAATACTTGTATTATTGGCCGGGCGTGAAGAGGTCGGTTGTTTTTGAGCGGAATTCTCCCACAGATTATGTCTTTGCTGAACCGTTCAAGAAGGCTGGGGATAACTGCAAGGGTAGAATGAAGCCCAATAAGTTGCTTCTTTCTTGTGCGGCAAACGAGACTGATATCACCCAGGTGATTTCGGCGTTCCTTTTTTTCAAGAACAACCTGATTTTTTATCTAGATGTCAACAATTGGTTTGATTACTCGGTAAATCAACTTAAGGAAAATCCCTCCATGAAGAAGAAGTTTATTGAGTTCATGAGGGAAATAGGGACGGATCTTGTTGATATCAAGATTAAGGTGGAAACGCGGTCGATACCGACGCTCGTTTCTCCCATGACGTCAACACCCCAGATGTCGCAAAACTTTAATATGATAGAGTTGAAGCTTGTCTATAAGGATTTTGTGGTTGATTATAATGAGGAGTCGTCCGGAATAAAGAAGTTGTTCCAGTTTGTATGCCCCATGATAGATATTTTGGAAAATGGTAAGGTTCTTATCTGCGACGAAATTGAATCGCACCTGCATCCATCCATTGTTGCCAATATAATTAAGCGTTTTTGTCAAAACAGGGGCTCGAATAGTCAACTTGTCAGTACAACTCATGATTCTGATTTGTTGGATTTGAACGAAATTCGTCGTGACCAAATTTGGTTTACCGAACTAAATCCCAAGATGCGGACAACGGATTTGTATTCGCTCGCGGAACTCAAGAATGTTCGCAAGGATGAAAACATCAAGAAGGGGTATATTCTTGGGCGGTACGGCGCAATTCCTATGTTGAATAGTAACTTCCGGGAGAAGTGATAATGAGGCGCTTTGTGGAAGAATCTTCCCGGATTGAAAATGTCCGTTCGAAAAAGTTAGTTCGCTTGCCGATAAAGATAAGTGATGTTCGGAAGCGTTTTGATGAAAACCTAAAGGACGTAAAGGACAAGTTTGGCCTTGCGCAGAATGAACTCAAGGCAAATCTTCGGTCTGCAGAAGAAATATGGCGCAGTCAGGTTGTCTTTCTCGAAAGCGCATTGGATTTTTATATTCATGAACTAGTTAAATACGGTCTATTGAAGATTTTCAATGGAGAGTGGCCTGAAACGGATAAAAGCAAAAAGTTTAAGGTTTCATTCCCAATAATGCTGAAATTGTACAGAAATCCCGAAAATGCAGAATCATTGCTTGGTGAGGAAATTGACACGGTAAACCGGGAAAACTGTTTCCTCGGATTCGAGTATATGCAGGCGAATTTGGGTATAGTTGGACTCAAGGCTGATTCCAAGCAAAAATCATTTATTGATGGACTTTATCGTCGCAGAAATCAGATTGCGCATCAGTCTGACCGTCGGCCGAATTCTGCAGAAAAGATTCCAATCAAAGAGCAGGATGTGAAGGACTATATCGAGAAGGTTCTCGCGTTCGCAAGGTCAATAGACCGGCAAGTCAAAGAAAAGAATAGAAGATAAGTCAACAGGGTTGCCGCTCCGATGACGTTCATCGTGGTGATGGCCTCGCCAAACACATAGTGCGCGAGCATAAAATCATTTGTTGTTTTCCGATACCACTTCCCAGTGACCTCCATTATTGGGGCCGATGTGCCTAATTAGGCCTTCTTTTTTCATCCGTGTGAAATGCCATTCTACGCCTTTATAGGATATTTGAAGTTCCTTTGCCAAATCCGTTAAGATTGCTTCGGGGTGCTGGCGGAGATAATCCAGTATTTTACCCCTAGTTTTACCCCTAGTTTTGGAATCCTGCTCAATATAGTTAGGGGCGTTGACTATTGAACTGATGTCGTCAATTTTATCTGTTGTCGCATTTTGCAAGGCAATGAAATCCGTATTAGGTGAATATGCTGCACCGAGCTTTTGCAGCAGCCCTTTTTTATGTAATGAGTCAAGGACCGCATTCACGCATCCATCGTTATCGCCTAGACAAATCTTTTGGAGCGTGATAAGCTCTTGTACAGATAGGGCCGTATCTTTTAAGAAAGTTCAACGTTATGCGTTAGCGTCTTGAAATCGCCTGAAATAAACTTCAAAACGTTAAGGATTGCTCTTGAAGCGACTTCTCGCCGGCGGAATACGTTCAAAACTTTGGAAGGATATCCGCAAATCCTAGAATCGATTAAAGTGGATTTGGTTCAAAAGACGGAAATTTCTCGGCTCTTTGAGCCCCTTTAATTATACCGAATTCGGTACATTTTTAAAGGGGCGAAATCGACGCCTTCGACGTCCGTTCAAACAAATCTTGAGTGCCATCTTGAGTGCCATCTTGAGTGCCATCTTGAGGGACAGGTCGCCAAATAATCTGCCCTTCGGGATGCCGTCCACCACTAATATTTCGGATTCCGGCCACGGCCGAGCGATGAGGGTTTCTGCAACTCGATGGCGGTCATGGTATGCTAAGGGACCCAATTAGGACAGCGTTCTGCCTTAAAAATACATTTTCCTGATTCAAAACGAGCGACTCGCTGAAAGACGTTTGTATTGTCAAATATTTCGACAATATACATTTCAACGAAATAGCCCAACTCTTTAGCTTTTTATGTTTTGCCAAACAGATTGTCCGCAGAGTGTGACTTCTTGGTTGAATGATTCTCCTGCTTTGAAATATTCCGAAATTTTGGAGATTGCAATTTTGCCGGCCTTGAATACGTCGGCTTGATTTTTCCATGATCCAAATTCGCGGACGATTTCGTCCATATTGACACGAGGCCTGTCTAGGAACATGTCGTTCGTTTGATACAGGGTTGATTTCCCCACCCCGTTACATCCTGCGAATAATATATATCGTTTCATCTAGAATCGGTTATCTTCGATAACTTTCTTTTGTTTTTGTTTTAG
>Ga0247610_10001449_pt1 | contig 29445 bp, 27 predicted proteins | sample 174DNAGHGhighgp2_FD_193483 | JGI IMG/M metagenome (GOLD analysis project Ga0247610, IMG submission 193483) | Sheep rumen microbial communities from Palmerston North, Manawatu-Wanganui, New Zealand - 1742 DNA GHGhigh gp2 | ecosystem: Host-associated > Mammals > Digestive system > Stomach > Rumen...
AGAAGGTTGCTGACGGTGTGCTTGCTGCTGACTTCATCTGGCAGGAGGATCTCAACAAGGTTCAGGGCTTGAACGCACTTGTTAAGCAGTACCTCGACCTGATTCAGGCTAAGGGTATGCTCGAGGCAGTGAAGACTATTCTGTAAGAGTTCTCATTAACAAATAAAAAAGGGCATGTCCTTCTGGCATGCCCTTTATTGTTTTTATCTTGCTTCTACATATTTATGAAGCGTCTTACGCACGGCTCCGGGACCGGCAAACAGTTCCTTGACCATTCCTTCTATCTGATTACCCAGACCTGCTTCGTAGAGATCGACTCCAAACACGTCCTTACGGCTGTAGAGCTGGTGTAGCACGCTCCAGTCTTGTTCTGCCTTGCCTATTTCCAGTGGAGCAACAATCTGCTGTAACTCGCTGAGCATGGGGTCGGGCGATGGCTCAAATGGTGTCAGGTCATCCTTCAGTCCCTTCAGATAACGGGCATAGCCGGCCAGTGTCAGAGGTATGAGCACCAGATTCTGCTTGTCGAGACCACGTGCCACATACTTCTTGATAGTCTCACCAAAGCGGATGGGGAGTTTCTGACTGGTGTCCATGGCAATGCGTTGTGGTGCATCAGGCATGAAGGGGTTAGGCAGTCGGCGATTGATGACGGCACCAATGAACTCGTATGGGTTCAGCACGCCAGGGTCGGTAACAACAGGCATAGCCTCCATGTAGCCAATCTTCTGTATGAACGCTCTCAGGTCTTTGTCCTGCATTTCTGCCGAGATGAGGGTGTAGCCTAACATGCAGCCATAAATGGACATGGCTGTGTGTAGCGGATTCAGACAAGTGGTCACCTTCATGGTCTCCACCTTATCCACGGTGTCGCGAGTGGTGTAGAGTGCGCCTCCCAGGTCGAGTGGGGGACGGCCGTTGGTGTAGTGGTCTTCTATCACCAAATACTGTACTTCTTCTGCATTGACAAAAGGTGCTGTGAACGTATGTTTTTCGGTTTCAATGTAGTTGTTGTCCTCGAAACCATCCTGTGCAAGCAGTTCCTTCACCTTCTCGTGGGGACGGGGCGTAATCTTGTCAATCATTGACCAGGGGAACGTCACCTTCTGTTCATCTGTCAAGTACTCCAGGAAGTCGGCTGCCACACGTCCGTCTTTCACCCATTTCTCTGCGTATGCCATGATGCCGGCTTTCACTTTATCACCATTGTGCGAGCAGTTGTCCATCGACTGAACAGTGAGTGGTAAGGCGCCATTCAGGAATCGTTCGTAAAGCAGGGCACATACCTTACCCATTGCAAACTTTGGTTGCTCGGCCTCCAGGTCGGCATCATTAAAGGTATAACCTTTCTCTGTGATAGTGAACGATATCATCTGAAGACTCTCCTTACGGAATATCTCTTTCAGTCGCTGCCAGTCCTCAAACTGATAGTCGGCCTTCAGGGCTTCAGTCACACTGGCAATCACTTTTTTCTCAATGTTGCCATCACTGCGAAGTGCTACATAGAGAGACAGATTGTCGTAAGGCTGATAGGCCTTGTCGATGACTTCAAAGTCGAAGGTTTCTGCCACAATGACGCCACGGTCATACTGGCCTGTGTTCAGTGCGTCGTTGAGTATTGCGGCTGGGAAGGCCCTGAAGATGTTGCCTCCGCCGAAGTGAACCCATGTCGGTTCGTCGTATGTTTTCTGGCGTACTGCTTGAATGTCAAACTTTGGGAGTTGGTAGCCCTTGCTTTCCCACTCTGCGGCGTTGAACTGTCCGCTCTGTATGTCCTTTAATCTCATAACTATGAACAATGAATTATGAACTCTGAACTCTGAACTAATCGAAGAATCCTGGCTGCTTGTATGCTATTCCTAACTCACGGTCAACAGTGGCGAGTATGCCCTGAACCTGTCCTAAGGCGAACATGCGTCCTAAAAGGGTGTAACCGGCATTGTGGCCATGGCTCGACTCGTCCATGATGCCGCCAGGCTCATCGGTGAATGTCATGCCATGATCGACACGCATGGGTAATTGTGGGTTCTCCTTCTCGAAGATGCGGCACAACTCGATAATGTCAGCCCTTCCGCCTAAGTGGCTGGCCTCAGTGAAGTCGCCATTGGGGAAGATATGACATGAGCGCAGGTGTACGAAGTGAGTACGTGGAGCAAACTTCTTTGCCATTTCCACAACGTTATTATAAGCTCCAGCCGACAGGCTTCCTGCACAGAATGTCAGACCGTTATGCTTGTTGGGCACAGCATCAAGGAACCACTGTATGTCCTCCTCTGTTCGTACGATGCGCGGCAGTCCCAGAATCTCAATGGGTGGGTCGTCTGGGTGTACGCACATGTTCATGTCACACTCCTCGCAAGTGGGCATGATGGCTTCCAGGAAGTACTTCATGTTCTCACGCAACTGGACTTTGTCGATGCCTTTGTAGAGTTCCAGGAACCGGCGGAACTTCTCAATAGGTTCTTTGTCATTCTCAGAGAAATTGCCACTGACGAAGCCCTGTGTCTTGATGATGATGTTCTCCACCAGTTTGTGCTCCTTCTCGGGTGTCATGGTCTTTGCCAGTTCCTCTGCCTCGGCCAGCACATTCCTGTCGATGCCTTCCATACGGAACTGGCTCCATTCCTCGCGTGCTCCCTCGCGTTTCAGTATGTAGATGTCGAAGTAGGCAAATTCAGCATAGTTGAAGTAGAGGTTTGTCGAGCCGTTGGGGTTCATATGGAGTAAGTCCGTACGTGCCCAGTCAAGCACCGGCATGAAGTTGTAGCAGATGCAGTGAATGCCCTCGGCCGAGAGATTACGCAGCGACTCCTTATAGACCTCTATCTGCTGGTCACGGTCGGGGCCGCCATACTTGATGGTTTCTACCACAGGCAGCGACTCTACCACGCTCCAGCGCATGCCGTATGACTCAATATACTCGCGGAGATCACGAATCTTCTCACGCGTCCATACTTCTCCTAAAGGCACATCGTGCAGGGCTGTTACGATACCCTCTACACCTATTTGCCTTAACATGGCAAGTGTGATCTTATCATTCTTGCCAAACCAACGCCATGTCCTTTCCATATTAATAACTTCTTGCAATGATTACACGATGCTTGGCAGGCTTGCCGCTTACCATGTCAACACCAGGCGTCTGCTCGTAAGCGAATGGCACGCAACGAATGGTGGCCTGCGTCTCCTCCTTGATCTTTGCCTCTGTCTCGGCTGTGCCGTCCCAGTGGCAAAGGAAGAAACCGCCATCCTTGATGCGCTCCTTGAACTCCTCGTAGTTGTCGCACTCATAGACATGCTCGTCTCTGTATTTGCGTGCTTTCTCAAAGATGTTCTGCTGAATGTCCTCCAACAGCTGTTCCACATGTTGTGCAATACCTGCAATGGGCAGCGTTTCTTTCTCCAACGTGTCACGGCGCATCACCTCGATGGTGCCGTTCTCCAAGTCGCGAGCACCCAATACCAAGCGTACAGGCACACCCTTCAGCTCGTAGTCGGCGAACTTGAATCCAGGACGTTTGTTGTCCGAATTGTCAAACTTCACGCTGATGCCTTTCTTCCTCAGTTCGTCAATGATAGGTGTTACCTCCTTGTTGACCAGTTCCAGTTGCTCGGGCTTGTTGGCTATGGGGATGATAACCACCTGCAGTGGTGCCAGACGTGGAGGCAATACCAGTCCGTTGTCGTCGGAGTGGGTCATGATGAGAGCACCAATCAGTCGGGTCGAAACACCCCATGATGTAGCCCATACGTATTCGGGCTTGTTCTCCTTGTTCAGGTAGGTCACGTCGAATGCCTTGGCAAAGTTCTGACCCAGGAAATGGCTCGTGCCGCTCTGCAGCGCCTTGCCGTCCTGCATCATCGCTTCTATGGTGTACGTGTCCAGTGCACCAGCAAAGCGCTCTGTTTCGCTCTTCACACCCTGCAGCACTGGAACGGCCATCCACTCTTCTGCAAACTTCGCATAGACATGCAGCATCTTCTTGGCTTCCTCTTCTGCCTCTTCCTTCGTGGCATGAGCCGTGTGACCTTCCTGCCACAGGAACTCTGACGTGCGAAGGAACGGACGTGTGCGCATCTCCCAACGCATGACGTTACACCACTGGTTGCACATCAGAGGCAGGTCACGCCATGAGTGAATCCAGTTCTTATACGTGTTCCAAATAATGGTTTCTGATGTAGGACGTACAATGAGTTCTTCCTCCAGCTTCGCAGCAGGGTCAACCTCCACGCCGCTCTTGTCCTCCTTGGCACGAAGACGGTAGTGAGTCACCACGGCACACTCCTTGGCGAAACCCTCTACGTGCTCGGCCTCTCTCGACAGGAACGACTTGGGAATGAGCAGGGGGAAATAGGCATTCTGAGCACCCGTCTCCTTGAACATACGGTCAAGCTCGTGCTGCATCTTCTCCCAGATAGCATAGCCATAAGGCTTGATGACCATACAGCCACGCACGGCAGACTGCTCGGCAAGGTCTGCCTTCACTACCAAATCATTATACCACTGACTGTAATTGTCAGCTCTTTTCGTCATTTCTTTCAGTTCTTTTGCCATAATAAGTACTTATTTTTTGAAATTTTGGCACAAAGGTACAAAATTATTTGTAATTCATAATTCATATTTCATAATTATTTTTTACCTTTGCCGTCAGAATAAATAGTTTAACACTTAAAAATGTAATCGGTTATGAAAGTAAAAGTATCTATTCTGGCACTGTGTGCTTGCACAATGTTATCCAGCTGTAGCTTCCTCGAAGGTCTGTTTGGCAAGAAGGCAGTGCCGGCTCCTCCTGCTCCTACCACAACAGTGGTCATCAAAAACCACATGGACAAAGTGAAGTCAGAAGCCCTTAAAATCAAAAACGCAAATATTCAACAGGTCGTTGACGAAAACGGCTACGATGCCATCAAGGTTATCTTCGATAGCGGCATACTCTTCGCTACTGCACAGTCAACCCTTTCAGAAAACTCCCAGGAGTCATTACGTGACCTGGCTGACGTGCTGAAGAACAACTCTATATGTGACGTGGCCATCCTGGGATATACCGACAATATGCCGTTCCGTGGTCTTACACCAGAGCAGAGCCTCGAGAAGAATAAGGAACTCTCCACTGACCGTGCTTCTGCCGTAGCTGCATACTTGCAGTCACTCGGTGTCAGCATCGACCAGATAAAGAACATTCAGGGACTGGGTGCCGAAAACCCCGTTGCCAGCAACGACACCGAGGAAGGCCGTCGTCAGAACCGTCGTGTAGAGATTTTCCTCTATGCCAGCCAGGCTATGATCGACGCTGCTAATGCAGGAACATTATATTAAATACTAAATACATAAATTAAACAAAAAATGAAAGTAAAAGCATTAACATTGGCACTCTGCTTCGGCATGGTGCTCGCAGGTTGTAACAACCTGCAAAAGGGACTCGGAATAGGTGCCGCTGGTGGCGCTGTGTTAGGTGGTGTTATCGGTAAGATAGCAGGCAATACTGCCGTTGGTGCCGCTGTAGGCGCTGCTGTAGGTGCAGGCACTGGAGCCATCATCGGTAAGCACATGGATAAGGTAAAGGCAGAGGCAGAGGCCGTACGTAACGCTGAAGTTACTGAAGTGACCGACGCTAACGGACTGGACGCTGTGAAGGTGACATTCGACAGTGGCATCCTCTTTGCTACTGGTAAGGCTGCCCTCACTGCTACTTCAAAGGCTTCGCTCAGCGAGCTCGCTACCGTACTGAAGAACAACGCCGACTGTGACGTGGCTATTCAGGGATATACCGACAACGTGCCTTTCCGTGGCAAGTCGGCTGCTGAGAGCGTAAAGCTCAACCAGGCACTCTCACTCGACCGTGCTGCTGCTGTTTCTTCTTACTTGCAGTCACTCGGCGTCAACACCAGCCAGATCAAGGACGTACAGGGCTTTGGTCAGGACAATCCTGTTGCCAGCAACGACACCGAGGACGGCCGTCGTCAGAACCGTCGTGTCGAGGTTTATCTCTATGCAAGTCAGGAGATGATCAACGCTGCTGAGGCTGGAACGCTGCAGTAATATTGATTATTGACAATTGATTATAGACAATTGAAAATCATTAAGCGTTTAGTTAAATGGACGAAATGGATAGTGGTGGCGTTCTTCGCCTCCACTATTCTTTCTGTTATCGCCTATCGGTTCATACCCGTCTATGTCACGCCGCTCATGCTCATACGTTGCGTTCAACAGGTCAGCAACGGCGAGACACCAAGGCTACGACATCACTGGGTGTCGTTAGACAAAATTTCACCTTCGCTCCCTGTGGCTGTCATGGCAAGCGAAGACCAGCGCTTCCTACAGCATCACGGTTTTGACTTCAAAGCCATAGAGCATGCTGCACGACGAAACATGGAGCATCCCCAAAAACGTAAGCTCGGTGCCAGCACCATCAGCCAGCAGACAGCGAAAAACGTCTTTTTGTGGCCTGGCCGCTCATGGGTCAGAAAGGGACTTGAGGCTTATTTCACTGTGCTCATTGAACTCTTCTGGTCTAAACAGCGCATCATGGAGGTCTATCTCAACTCTATAGAAATGGGAAAAGGCATCTACGGAGCAGATGCCGTAGCCGAATGGCATTTCCACTGCCAAGCCTCCAAACTCAGCCGTTCGCAGTGTGCGCTCATTGCTGCCACCTTACCCAACCCCTTACGTTTCAATTCCGCTAACCCCAGCAGTTACATGCTCACCCGTCGTGACAAAATCCTTCACGAAATGAAATTTGTAGCGGCCTTTCCTAAAGAAGGAGTGGACCCTAAACACTAATTATATTGCTTTCAACTTAAATTCTCACCAATGAGAATTCTTTTTCTCACCGATGAGAATTATTTTTCTCACCAATGAGAAATCCAGTTGAACCTATATTAAACTCCAGTTGACCACGAATCAAACGAATTTTTCGAATAGGATGACAAATTCTGTTGAATAAGAAAAAGAAAACACGAATAATTTTGTCATTAGAAAAATATTCACTACTTTTGTCCGAAAATATCTATTTGTATGGAAAACAATATAGAAACACGTTCTATGCTTCCCGTCGGTACACTGCTTCAAGGTGGTAAGTACCGCATAGAACGCTATCTCTCTTCAGGAGGTTTCGGCAATACCTACGTGGCTACCAATACCGAGTTTGAGGAACAGGTGGCTATCAAGGAGTTCTTCATGCGTGGCATCTCCCAACGTGATGGTGATTCTGTCAGTGTAAGTGTAAGCAATGAGACGAATGTCAGCCAGTTTAACAGTCAGAAAGACAAGTTCCGCAAAGAGGCCCGTCGTTTGCGTCGTCTTCAGAACAAACACATTGTAGGTGTGCACGACCTGTTTGAAGAGAACGGAACGGCTTACTACGAGATGGACCTCATCAAAGGTGAATCGCTCAGTGAACGCATGCGTCGAATGGACAGGCCATTTACGGAAAACGAAGTGTTGTTTATTCTCGACCAGGTGCTCGATGCTTTATCGGAGGTACATGACCAAGGCATTTTCCACCTTGACCTGAAGCCTGCCAACATCATGATTGAGCCTTCCGGACGGGTGCTGCTTATCGACTTCGGTGCTTCCAAACAGATGCATACTGCTGACGGAGTAAGTGTATCAACATCGTCTGCATTAGCCTTCACTCCTGGCTATGCTCCATTGGAACAGACGGAGCAGAACATTAAAAGTTTCGGACCATGGACCGATCTTTATGCCTTGGGTGCCACTATCTACCGACTGTTGACTAACCAGACACCACCGTCGGCCAGCGAGATATTGATGAATCCGAATGTACTTTATTATCCTACACCTGTCAGTCCTCGTATGCAAGAGTTGATAGCATGGATGATGAAACCAAGGATTGACGAACGTCCTCAGAGTGCAAAAGAAGTGAGAAACTTTTTAAAACCAAGTGCTCAAAATGATGAAAAAGAAGAAACAGAGGTTGTTACACCACCAACACCACCAACACCTCCTATGCCTCCAACACCACAAAAACCGCCAGTTCAGACTGTAATTTCTACTTCTACATCCGAGAAATCCAATGGCAAACGATGGCTCATTTCTTTGCTTATTGTTATTGCCATTCTTTTGGGTGCTGGCAGCATAGGTGGTTGGCTCGTTTTTAGTGCCCTACGCAAGCCTGAGCGACCGAACGTTGCGTTCCCAACAAGTACTGAAACACCTATAAAGCCTGACATACATCAGGATCAGCGTGAAGAATTGGACGAGGCAGTTGATGATCATTCACATTATTATGACCAACGTAACAATAGTGGTAACCGTGTGAACACTGGTCGTGTGAATAATACTGGTCGTGTGAATAATACTGGTACGGGCGTTAATCAGAACCAGGGTCGTCACCGTATCAGTACAACGGACGATGCCAATAGTATTGTTGGAGGAAAGAGAGACGTAAAACCAACTGATCCTGGGAGAAAGATTGATGGAAAAATTAATAGTTCTAATAATTCTTCCACAACCGAAACGCCGTCAACGACAACCCCTACTAAGCCCAATATACATAATGGTTTTAGTACAGTTCCAAATCCATTTTAACTAACCTAAAACACCATACATTATGAAACAAAAACAGGTTTTATTAACAACAATGTTGCTGGGTTTTATGCTGCTTGTAACACAAACGGCTGACGCTCAGGGTAACAGGCCTTTTAAGCGCCAGCTGACTGGAGCGGTGCAACGAATGCAACGCAACGGACAGGTACTGGTGTGTAATGCGAAGACTACGAAACTGGTGGTTTACTACTCGAATTCCTCGCTACCCGAATATCGGCCTTACACCATGACGTTGGACAAAAATGGCATCAGACTCCACGTAGAGTGTGACGGACGTACAGTTCACGACCAGTTACATCCCTATCGTGGGACAACGTTCAGTAAGGTACTTGCAAAGGTAACGAATTACAAAATAAAGAAGAGTGCGACACATGGCGATTACTTAGTGGGTGCACCCGATGAGTCATTAACGGCCTATCGTGGTTCAAATGCTTATTTTAAAGCTGAGAACCAATGTGGCAGATACAATGTGCGAGGCGACCTGGACGGTCTGCTCGATTACTTAAGAAGCCTCATTCCCAATTTCTTTGAAATAGTTGACGGCTGATGCCTGCTCATTCTATCTCCTTTTAGAATATTTACGTCTTGCCCAGTAACGCTGGGCAAGATTCATTTTGGCATATTCGCGCCAGCCGTTGGCACCCTTGTCGGGGTGGGGCAGATGGTCCAGATAGTAAGGGTCATACATGTTGGCGTAGGCTTCCATTTCGAAAGGGTTGAGCAGGTAGGACGCATTCGGCAGTATGCGGTTGGCCCGTCGTGCCTGTAGCCAAAAGACAAGATACTTCCAATAGAAGCAAAGCCAAGAATTGTGAGTTGATTGTGCCTGGCGCAGGTGAATGGTCTCGTGGAACTTCACGGGGTGGTACCAGGCTTTGGTCGGAGGTTGTAAGGTTGAGGTTTGAGGTTTTGGCTCCAGTGCGTTATAGCGTTCGGCTTCCCTCTCGCTATTGGTAATGATGTGACCGAAGAAGGTCAGTGCGTCATAGCCTCCGTGAAGCCAAAACGGCATGCTCACGGCACGCATGTCGAGCACGTGGCTCGGACGTCGCGCCGTGAGCAGCAGTTTCAGAATATGTAAGGCATGTGCCATGAGGCGTGGGGCATTTTACTTGTTGGCTCCATTGACCACCTTGGCATACTTGTTGCCGTTCTTCTCGAACCACTCGCCGTTGTAAGGCTTGTAGTCGCGGAAGGTGCCCTTGAAGTAAGTGCCATCCTCGGCAATGGTATAGGTGCCTTCGCCAAACTGGTCGTTGACGAACGATCCTACGTACTTGTCGCCGTTCTTGAAGATGAGCGTACCTAATGAGTCAACGCGCAGACCATTCTGGAATTTACCTGTATAGGTATCCTTTTGGCTGTCTGTATATTTTGCCACACCTTTGCCGTGAGGCTGTTGCTTGTCGTTTACCTCACCGGTATAGGTAAAGGCCACGGCATTGCCACTGCCATAGATGGGTTGGTCAGTAACGGTCTCGCCTGCTGGTTCCTCACCTTCGCTACTGCCAGTAACGGCTGTTGTGGGGGTGTCATCGTTGCTGGTGAGCATCTTGTAAGCAAAGAATCCGCCTACGCCACCGATGATGGCAAAGAGCAGAAAGGCCAGTATGATGAGTGGTGCCTTGCTCTTCTTTTTCTTAGGTGGAATGTTGTAGGACTCTACCTTCTTCTGCGTAGAAGAAGTTGCCGGCTTCTCTGGTGTTACAGGAGTATCGGGCTTGTCGGGTGTAGGTGGCACGTTGCTGCTTCCGCTTCCGCCAGAAGTGATAGGTGGTGGCGTAGGACCGCTGAAGACGGTCTTCTCGTCTTCCTCGCTGACTGGTGGGCGTTGCTGTTGACCAGTCTGTTGCTGACCACCGTTGAAGTTGCCGGCAGCGGCAACAAAGGGTGGTGGTGGAGGTGGCACATTGCCTATGTTGTCGGGCCGGCGTGAAACTACCACGTCCTCGTCATCAGCCATATTCACACGTGTTGCCTCGTCGTCAGACAGCTGCGTACCGCCAACTACGGGTGGAAGCGGATCGACATTAATCTTTGGCAACGGAGGTGTCTTCATAATGGCTATGAACTCGCGCATGGACTGTGGACGGTCCTTGCGACGGGGCTGCATGGCAGCTACGATGGCATTCCACACCTGTTCACTCAGGTTCTCAGGGCGGGGACCAAGACCTTCCTCGTTAACAGTAGATGCTTCGGGTGGCACCTCGCCAGTTACCAGGTTATACAGTGTGGCACCGAGGCTGTAGATGTCGGTGACGGGTGAGAAGTCCTGCAGCGACTGCTGGAACTGCTCCAGAGGAGCGAATCCTTTGCTCAGTCCTACTGGTGTGGCGCTGGTCTCGCGTCCGTCAGAGGTGTAATTCTTGGAGATGCCGAAGTCGATAAGCATGGGTTTGTCACCATTCAGCAGGATGTTACCTGGCTTCACGTCGTAGTGGCACATGTGCTTCTCAGTGTGCATATATTCCAATGCTTCGGCTATCTGGATGGTGTAGCGCAGCGCATCTTGTTCAGGCAGTGGTCCTTTGTTCTTCAGACGGTCGCGCAAGGAGCCGTCCTTCAGGAACTGCATGACATAATAGACGGTATTGTTCTCTTCGAACACGTCGGCTACGTGAACAATGTTGGGGTGGTTGAGGTTGGCCAGGTTATGCGCTTCCTTGACGAACTTCTGGCGGTACTTAGCCACCTGCTCGGTAGTACCGGAGGTCAGTAGCGACACGCTGTTGGTCATTTGGTCGCGCTTGCAGGTGTCCTTCATGAAGAACTCCTTAATAGCCACGGGGACCTCGACTTCCATTTCGCCCAGGTTGCCGGTTACTTTCTCGCGTGTGGTAGCATGATAGGTAATGCCGAAACCTCCCTGTCCGAGAACGCCTACAATGGTGTATCGACCGTTTTGCAGGGTTGCTCCTTTACGTAATATTTTCTCTTCGTCCATAATTATTTGGTGTAGTTTATTAGGTTATTACATATACCAGGCACGACGTTTGTCGCCGTCGGTGATAAGGTAGGTGCCACTGTCAGTATATTTTGCATGCTTGATGCGGAAGCTCTGCTTCTTCATGGCTGTCTCAATGTTGTTGGGGATGTCCTTGTAATAAACACCACGGCTGCAACATACGATGATGCCACGGTTGGTGACGCAGCAGCTATAGATGGTTCCGAACTTCTCGGCTGCACGCTTCATGTTGGCATTGTCGGTCTCGTGGGAAGCATAATAGTGCTTGTCGGTGACGATGGCGAAGTTGCCGTTTTCGCAGATAGATACGGAATAGATTTCCTCGCCGTCGCGCTTGTACTGACGTAACATATTGCTCATCTCAGTTGGCAAGTTGCCGTCGTAGTTGTTACGGTCCCAGACAACACACCAGTAGCCAGAGTCTGTAACCGTAAGGTCAACGATGTGCTGTGAGCGATCATTACAGTTCCTGATGGCTGTCTTCATACTCTCGGGAATAGTGCCAGTGAAGACGTAGCCGTTCTCGCCATAGATGGCAACGCCACGCTCGTTCTCGGTGATGGCTCCTGTGCGGCATCCTTTCTCCGTACCCCACTCGTTGAGTTGGCTGGTAATATCGGACAGTGCTGTAGCCACGTCGGTATAGTCGCGAGTGGTACCATAGAATTCGAATCCGCCAGTACCAGTTACTCCATCACTGCCACCACCACTATAAACGGTGAAGTAGGTTGACGCAATCTTCTGGTTCTTGTACCATATCTCCCAGCGATAGGTGCCTTTAGGGTAGTAACCACCGTCGTCATCTCCCCATCCAGGCAGTGTGACGGTCATATTCGTACCCGTAATGAAGTCGGTCTCGTCGGATGTGGTATAGCCATCAGGTGAATAGCTGTTGGTAATCATTACACCATTGGGACGGAAAATCTTGGAATAGACTGTCACGTCGCTAACGGTATGTTTGCAGTTGTAGGTCAGCTGAGGCTTGGCATACTTCATGTCGCCTTCGTAGAGTGTCTGACCGTAGTAGGTTATCATATCGCCATCATACGACACGTTACCAATCTTCATACTGATGATAGTGACGCCCTTCATGGGGTCGGTGTTAGTGGTAACATGACGTTTGCCTCCATTGTTGCTGACAGGCGGTTTTGGTGTCGGCTTTTTCTGTGGCTTACCGATAATGTCCTGAGCACTAATGTCTTGTGCTCCGATGAATGCTGCCAAAAGCATCATCAATGCGGTCTTCATTAGATTTGTCTTCATAATGTATGCATTTTTAGGTTATTTAGTCTTCTTTAAACTCTGGGTTCAATCTGGTTCTTTGCCCACCTGAGCTCTCTCCTTCAGAACTCGCTGATTCGCCACTAGTAGGCCGACCATTCGCAGTTGTACCATTGCCAGTCATGGTCTGATCAATCTTACCTCCAGTAGTAGTTGTAGTAGGATTACGCTTTTCTGGTTTAATAATTTCATTAGCAGTACCCGTTGAAATAACGCCATTATTTCGACGTCCATTTGGGGTTACTCGTGAACCAGTATTCACTTGGTTATCACTATTGTGACGTTGGTTATGATAATATGGATGACCTTCAACTGCCTCTTCCGAGTTATCATGCTGATCCAGATTTCTGTCAGGCTTTATAGGTGTTTCAGTACTTGTCGGGTACGGAACGTTCTGCTGCTCAGGCTTGTCGTTCTTGTTGAGAACAAAGAACAATACGACAGCGGCAGCCAGGATAGCCATCAAGAGTGCTGCGATAATGCCCCATTTCAGCATGCCATTATTACCCTTCTTGGAGGGGCCATACGTAGGGGAAGGCGCCTGCTGATAACTAACGTGTGGTTGAACGGGCTGGTTTACTATTTGAACATCGTCTTCCGGCTCAGCCATGCTCACCTCTGCATTGTAGTCGGGTGCAGGTGTAGGTGCAGCAATAGGAGGGGGTGGGGGAGCAACGGTGATGGATGATGGGTCGAGCTCTGCCATTAAAACCTTGTTGGCAGCACGGGCAGCAGCCTCGTCCTCATAGAGTGTCTCATCGCCTACTTCCTGTTCTACAGACTCTATGCGGATGATGTAAGCCGAGTGGTTATCAGAGTTGTCGATGGTTTGTCCCACCAACATCTTGCGCTTCTGCTCGTCGGTACGGTCGCTGGCAAAAATATCTAACAGCTCCTGGTCCTCCATCTGCTCCAGCATACCGTCGGAACAGAGATAGAAGTAGTCGCCTGGCTTGATATTAGTAATGTGGACAATGTCTGCCTTCGACTGACGTTCTTGGTTGGCCATGATGACACGGGTGATGACGTTCTTGTTCTTGGCAGTCTTCATCTCATCGAATGTCATTTCGCCTACTTCGAACAGATCATATACCAGCGAGTGGTCACGTGAACGATAAAGAATCTCGTTGGTTGAAGGACGCAGGTGGTAGATACGGCTGTCGCCGATGTGTGCTACCGTACAGCCTCCCTTGTGCAGACAGAGGAAGGTGAGCGTGGTACCCATTTTCTTCATGCCTGCCGTGTCCTTAGCATTAACGGCAGCGTAGGCTGCATCGACAGCCTGCTCAACGAGTGCATCATCAAGCACCTGGTCAGGTCCCAGATTGTTGTTAATAAAACTGCTCATGGTTTCGCAGACGGTGCCACTGGCCACCTCGCCAGACTCATGACCACCCATGCCGTCGCAGAGGATGAACAGTCGGTCGTTGACCGTTGCAGTGTTCAGTGCAGGAAAAATGGAGTCTTCCTGATTGGGACGGCTACCTCTTTCGTGGATAGCTTGTGGTTGGAATATTTTAAATTTCATAATATAGCGTTTTCTGATGGTTATTAAGTTTTAAATCAAATTGTATATCGCAGAAGGATGTTGCCCATCTTGATTTCTGTACCATTCTTCAGAACAAGCTTGTCGGTACCGTTAAGCAGAATGCCACCAACAAAGGTGGGATTTTTGTTCTCACCATTGCTAATGAAAGCTCTGACGCTGCCATCGCCCATCCGCATGTTCTCAATGACAGCATGGAAACGGCTCATCGTATTGTCACCTTGTGGTGTATCAATGAGAACAGTTGCTTTGGGAGTAGAACATCTGCGTCCAATCGTGTTTCGACCAAGGCCGAGCTGGTAGGTCTTGTTGTTATAGACTAACGCACCAGCCGTGTTCATTGCTTGATTAGGTCCCAAGACTGGCTCTGTCAATTCGCTTGCCGCGCCTGGGTAAGCCTGTGGGGCGTATCCCTGAGGCTGTTGGCGCTGACGCTGAATTTCATCTCCATAGATGGTATGTCCATCATCCTGGGGCTGACGGCGTTGTTGGCGAATCTGTTGTATAACAGGTTGTACGAAAGGCTGCTGTTGGAATCCCTGTTGCTGGAACCCTTGCTGTTGGTAGGGTTGCTGGAACCCTTGCTGTTGGTAGGGTTGTTGTGGTTGCTGTTGATAGGGTTGTTGTGGCTGCTGAGGATAGGGCTGCTGTTGGTAGGGTTGTTGATATCCTTGTGCTCCTGGAGCCATGTTGGCTGGCGTAGCACTGGGACGGAACTGTACCAACATGATAAAGCCACAATTGGGACACTTAATCTGTTTTTGTTCTACGTTGAGCCTGTTTTTTACGTCAAGCTCAGCGCGACATTGGGGGCAGATGACTCTTGTTACCATATTTATAGTTCTTGTTCTGTTTTTGATGAGTTATTAGTTTACCAAGTGATGACAGGCATGTTGTTGCTGAATTTTCCCCACATGACGGGATGTTGCCTGTCTTCTGAAATTCTCTTCACACCTTGGCTGACAAATACAAAGAGTTCTCGGGCTGTGATGACGCGGTCCTTGTTTGCGTCAGCTCCACCTGTGAGTCCACGCTGCAGGTAGGCAGTGAAGAAGCCGTTTCTCATACTGGGATTCTCAATAGAGGTCTCGTCGGAGCGTGAGGAGAGGAAGAACATGATGTTGCTGTTGCGCAGGTTGTTGGGCACACTGGTGTTGTGTTGTGTGCGCTGTTCGTTCCTCATCTTGCCAGAGAAGCATGCATCGACAAAAATCATCTTCGACTTGGCCTTGCTCTTGCCCATTATCTTCTTGATGCTTTTATAGTCGAGTTGCCCATCGTGGCAGATGATGTTGCCTGGGCTGCCATGTCCACTGAAGAAGAACAGTATGGCATCGTTCTTCGTGGCTTTGGCAAACTGGGAGCGCATAGCCGAAAGAATGGCAGACTTGGTGGCGCGTGAGTTCTGAAGCAGCACGACGTTGGCACGTTTGTTCTTCTGGAACACGCTCTTGATCACTGCCGCATCATTGGCGCAAAGAGTCAAGTCCATATTTGAGCCTGGATAGTCAGCTATTCCGGCAGAAACAATATAAATCTTCTGTTGAGCTGATGCTGAGCCTAAGCCCAACATCAGCATCAATAGTACGAATATGACGTTCTTGCGGTTCATAAGCGTCAGCACTTGAGGTTATACCATCATGTCTCCGCCATCGTCCATGTAGTTGGGCAGGTCATCGTCAACACCAGGAAGTGTTGAGTCAACCAGCATGTCGCCGCTTACCATGCCCATGTCGTCAGTATCAGTAAAGTTGGCTGTCTGAGTAGGAGTAGCTCCAGAAGCAATGCCCTGACCAGAGATGTCCATCATCTCGCCGTCGTCCAACGAACCATTGCCGTTGCTGTCAAATGCTGCAACGTCGAACACACCGTCCTGGTCAACGTCAACCATATACACATCGTGACCGTCAACTGTTGCCTGAGCCATTGTAGCGGTAGAACCGTCGGCCAGTGTCACTTCCTCAACACCTACTATCTGTACGTCGTCATCGTTCATGGAGATGTCGTTATTGACGTTATGTACGCGAACTTCTGGATCGTGATAAACTACATCCACATGGTCGTCGGGGTGATGGATAGGAGCCTGTTGCTCAATGGCTGGCTGTGACAGTTGTGCAAACTCATTACGCTCGGCTACACTCATATTGTTCCACTCGGTTTCGTAGTAGGTACCATAGACACCACCATGCCATACGAACACGCCACCTGCGCCTACCTCAGCACGTGCGGCTGCGAAAGCCTCGCTGAACGACATGTCATCGCTGACTTCGGCTACCTGAAGACCATTCTCCATGGTGTAGTGACCTTCATCGGGAACGGGGGCTGTCTCTGGTGTATGTTGAGAATCTGTAGGACCTTCGTTGTTGGCGAAGTGATGATAGGCAGCTGTTGCACCTACAGCGCTAACGGTTCCGAACATGATACCTGCCACACCACCGATGATAACACGCTTCCAAGTCTGGTCGTCACCACTGGATGCTGGCTGGTAAGCTGGCTGGTAGGGACGCTGTGGACCTGCCTGTACGTTTGGACGTGGAGGAATATTTGTATTTGTATTGTTGTTCTGACCTGTTGAACCTGGGTTCATTACGATGGTCTCTTCGTTATTGTTTGCCATAGTTGTATTGTTTATTTTGGATTGTTAATAATAGATAATGTGTAGTGAAACCGAATGACTTATACGAGCATCATGTCGCCACCATCGTCAATGGGCTCGTCGTTGCTTGCCAGATAAGTGTCGCCTGTCATGTCGCTCACGTCACCGTTGTTTACGTAGTCGGGCATCACATCGTCAGGAGTTTCGTCGTTGGATACCAAAACCATATCCTCGTTATCATCCTGGTAAGTATCCATATCATCGTCAGTAAAGATTTCGTCGTCACTGGTAACCACTACATCGCCTCCTGCAAAATCGTCGTCGCCTTGGTAGTTTGCAGCCTGAGCCAAAGGGCTCATCTCGATGCGTACGTCGGTGCCTTGGAACGAAGTAATCTCATCTTCGCTAATGTTGCCGTCAAGGTTGGCATCGGCTATCATTCCGTCAGCCCAACCGTCAAGGTCAACGTCAACGATAGCAGCCTCCTGGCCATCAATGGAAACAGTTGCTACGTCCATCTGACTGCCGTCGTCCATGGTTACGCGCTCATAGCTTAATACACGTACCTCGGGGTCGGTGTTGTTGATGGGGTGTACGTTGCCGTTGTTGCCACCACCACCAGTACCGATGATTGAGTCTGGCTCGTTAGCATTTACAACATAAACATCGTGAGTTTGGTGTACATGATGAACGTGGTGTGTTGGAGGAGTGGGATGATCGGCAATGGCTACATCCTGATCGTTCATGAACTCCTGGGCGTCGATGTTGTCAGTATTCAAATCAGAGGGATCATCTTCAGTGAGCTTGTTGTAAGCATAAGCACCACCTACTCCGAATGTTGCGCCAAAAGCTGTACCAATTGCTGCGCCAAGTGCACCACCTAACAAACCATTACTGTTGTCCTTCTTTGGTGCGGGTCTCATGTTCATGTTCTTTGTTTCCATAATTGTTATTGTTTTTAGGTTTGAAATTAATTTTTACGATGCAAAGTTACAACGAAAAATGCTTGATTCCAAAATATTCGTTTCATTCTCCACGAAAGGTTAGTGTTTCGTGACGAAATGTTTGCTTTGCATGATTTTTAGTTATAGGAGATTTTATTTGATGAATTTGGCCTTGCAATAGGGGCAGTTGTCGTACTGTCTGTGCAATAGGTCGTAGTCCATGTTCATGAAGAACTTTTTGCAGTTAGGGCAGACGTATTCATTACGAAGACGCTGCTGAAGGGCTTTACGTTTCTTTGGAGCATTCTGGGCATCAACCAGTGATATAATTGCCATCAGTATGATGATGAAGACTGCGATGACAATCATGATAATTCGAACATTTTCCAAACCAGGAATGAAGGCCACGGCCATACCAATCATACTGATGGCTCCCGTTCCTCCACGGATGGCATTTTTCTTGGCCATGCTTGAGGCAATGGCATTCGTGTCCCTCTCATAGCGTTCCCATACGTAGCGTAGCGGACGGATGTCAGCTGTCTTGGGTGGTGCGGGTATGGCACTGGTAATGATTTTCTGTATCACTTCCCAGCTGAGTTTGTAGCGCTCGCCACCCAGTTCTATGGTATCGCTGGTGGTAACCGTTTTCTTGAAAATAGGACTTCCGTTCACGAAAGTGTCATTTTCCATCTTTAGGTTCTCGATAGTGTAGGTTCCGTTAGGCAGAACTTCTATGCGGCAATGTCTGCGACTGACACTTCGTGGCACGCTGTTGGGTGCTCCGTAGGAAGTAGTCTTTTGACCCATAGTAAAGTTCAACGTTCCGTTTTGTGCATTTCTTCCAATGATAATGTCCATTTTGTAGTAATATCCTATTATGAGTTAGTTAAATTTTTACTTGTATCATCAGTTCCTTCAGCTTCTTCAGAGCGTCCTTCGACACATCGAGCGAATAAGAACACTGTTTGAAGTCTGACAAAATGAGTCGGTGCTTGAGAACATTGATTTGGAAAACAAAGTTCAGGTTGATAATGTAGCGCTTGCCAATACGGGCAAAATACATTACTTTTCCTTTCAGGCGTTCAGAGAGGAGATTCTCCATTTTGCCCAGACTCATGCCAACTGTACATTTTAACTTGTTGGTAAGTACGATGTTGGTGTAATTACCGTCAGCCTCGAAGTAGGCTATCTCGTTCATGTCAATACGAAGGAGGTCGTCACGAGAACTCAGAAATAACCAGTCTTTGTTTACCATAATTGTAATAATTTTGTAATTAAGTTACAAATGTACTAAAATAAATAAAATATCCAAAGATTTTAGCAAAAAAAGTTTCTCTAAGGTTGTTTTTTTCGATAAATTTGGTCATTTCGGATATATTTTTTATCTTTGCCCTTTCAAAAGTTATTCCGTTTTATGACCGAGCAAGAACGTATTTTGCAGCTTCGTCGTGAGCTACACCAGCATAATTACCGTTATTATGTGCTGAATCAACCCATTATCAGTGATCAACAGTTTGATTTCATGATGCATGAGCTACAGGACTTGGAAGCCAAACATCCTGAACTCTACGATGCCAACTCACCCTCGCAACGGGTTGGTAGTGACCTCAGTCAGGAGTTCCGTCAGGTAGAGCATCGCTATCCCATGCTTTCGCTCGCTAATACCTACAGTGAACAGGATGTGGCAACATGGTATGACAGTGTGTTGAAAGGACTGAATGGTGAGCCTTTCGAGGTGTGTTGTGAACTGAAGTACGATGGACTATCCATTTCTTTGACCTATGAGGATGGCCGTCTGGTTCAGGCTGTAACGCGTGGCGATGGTGTTCGTGGTGACGATGTGACGGCAAATGTGAAAACCATTCGCAGCATTCCTTTGGTGCTGTCAGAAGGTGACTATCCCGATAACTTCGAGATACGTGGTGAGATACTCATGCCTTGGAAGGTTTTTGAACGGCTGAATGCCGAACGTGAGGCAGCCGAAGAACCACTCTTCGCTAATCCACGCAATGCTGCCAGTGGCACGTTGAAGAGTCTTTCGTCGGCTCTCGTTGCCAGTAGGCAGTTGGATGCCTACCTTTATTATCTCTTAGGTGACCAGATACCCGTTGACGGTCATTACGAGAACCTGCAGAAAGCTGCCTCGTGGGGCTTCAAAATCTCGCAAGGCATGCGTAAGGTCTCTACGCTTCAAGAGATTTATGACTTTATCAATTATTGGGATAGCGAACGAAAGAACTTACCTGTTGCTACCGATGGTATAGTTTTGAAGGTTAATTCCTTACGTCAACAGCGTTCATTAGGATATACAGCCAAAAGTCCACGGTGGGCTATTGCATATAAGTTCAAGGCAGAGCGGGCTCGGACACGTCTTGAGAGTGTCAGCTATCAGGTAGGGCGAACGGGTGCTGTGACACCTGTTGCCAACATGGAGCCTGTTCAGTTGGCAGGCACCACCGTGAAGCGTGCCACGTTGAACAACGAGGATTTCATACGTTCATTCGATCTCCACTTAGGCGACTATGTATATGTGGAAAAGGGTGGTGAGATTATACCAAAGATAGTAGGTGTTGACATCGAGGCCCGTCCTATTATTGCACAGCCAGTAGAGTTTATCAAGCGCTGTCCCGAATGTGGTGCCAAGCTGGTTCGTTACGAAGGTGAGGCAGCATGGTATTGCCCCAATGAAACACAATGTCCTCCTCAGATTAAGGGAAAGATAGAACATTTCATATCGCGTAAGGCTATGAATATCGACTCTCTGGGACCGGAAACCGTAGATGACTATTATCGCCGGCACTTAATCCGTAATGTGGCAGATCTGTATGACATTCAGGTACAGCAGATTAATGGTGATGGCTCGCGCACAAAGTCTGCACAGAAAATAGTAAACAGCATAGCCAAGTCGCGTGAGGTACCGTTTGAGCGTGTGGTCTTTGCACTGGGCATTCGTTTTGTTGGAGAGACCTCTGCCAAGTTGCTGGCTCGACGCTTCAAGTCGATGGATGCTTTGCAGCATGCTACGTTAGAGCAACTGACCGATGTAGATGGCATCGGAGAGGTCATGGCAAAAAGCATCATCACGTTTTTCCATAATGAGGATAATAACATGTTAGTGGAAAGGCTGCGTGGCTATGGCCTTCAGATGTCACTGTCTGATGACCAGCTGGAGGCGCAAAGCGACCGGCTCAGTGGTATGTCCATCGTCATCAGCGGCGTATTCCAGCATCATAGCCGTGACGAGTACAAGGCACTGATAGAGCAGCATGGAGGCAAGAACGTTGGTTCTATCAGCAAGAAGACATCCTTTGTTCTTGCCGGCGACAACATGGGTCCTGCCAAGCTTGAGAAAGCTCAGAAACTGGAGGTGCGCATTGTTTCTGAAGATGAGTTCCTCAATATGATTTCTGCCAGTTCGGTTTAAAGAACGTTAAACAACGCTAATTTTCTAAGATTTATCGAACGAAAAGAAACGAAACGAACGAAAAGTCAGATTGGCCGTCCCGTTTGTTGTATTTTTGCAGGAAAAAAGATTCTTGCTTTGCAAGCGACCAGAGGTCGAGCGGAACGTTGAACAATCGCTTAGTCGGATTTGTAATCCGACGGCACCGAATATAAGCATTTGCAATGCGCTTATAAATAACATTTGAGGACGCAAACATATTTACGCATTAAAAATGCTTATACTCATTACGGTCGGATTGCAAATCCAACCGAGCAGGGACCGGAGGTCGAGCGGAAGATGACAGATAAGGAACAGTAACAGAAGGAACAGTAAAAAACAAAGAAAACCTTCCTGCGTACGTGCATACGTACGCGTGAAATATTTTATAAAAACTATTGTTACTACTGTTACTGTTACCAGGAAGTGTTTGAAAAACAGGTGCATGTATTTGGAAAAACAGGTGCACCCATTTGACAAAACAGGTGCACCTGTTTGGACTGACAGGTGCACCCGTTCTGGAGAAAGATTCATAACTTGATGTCCAATGTCGTACGGATGTCGGCTGAAGAGGCACCAATCATCAGTCGGATGGTGCCACGCTCTTCAACAAACCTGTGGGTAGTAATGTCCCAGTAGCTCAGGTCGTTGCGGTCAATGTTCAGCAGTACCTCAGCTGTCTTACCTTTATAAATATGTACGCGAGAGAAAGATTTGAGCTGTTTCTCTGGATGCTCGACGGTGGACTCAGGATAGCTGACGTATAACTGTACCACCTCGTCACCGTCACATCCACCAGAGTTTGTTACAGGAACAGCTATCTGAATTCTTTTCTTGTCTTTTTTCACCAGCCGCGGCGTGCCATATTCGAAGGTCGTGTAGCTGAGTCCGTGTCCAAAGACATACAGTGGTTCATGTTGTTGATACATGTAAGTGCGGCCATGACGAATGTCGTAATCCATCATTGGAGGTAGGTCCTGCAAGTCCTTTACCCATGTCTGCGTTGTACGTCCTGCCGGATTGGTATGGCCAAACAGTACGTCTGCCAGTGCGTGGCCTTGTTCCTGACTGCAGTGTGTCAAATGAATAATGGCTGGCAGGTGTTCTTGACTCCAGTTGATGGCGTATGGGAAACTGCTTACCAATGCCAGTATGGTGTTTGGATTGACACGATGGAGCAGACGAATCATATCCTCGTCAGGCAATTGTAATGACTGACGGTCAACAGCTTCGCGACCATCACTGGCAACAGGACAGAATTTCCAGTCGCTCTTGGTTCCATACGGATGGTTACCTGTACAGACGATGACCATGTCGCACTTTCGTGCCAGTTCTTCTGCCTCGCCCATACGGTTGTTGGGGGCATAAAAGACTTCAATGCCTTGTCGTGCAGCTTCCTCACGAATGCCTTGCAGGATGGTAACTTCGTAGGGTGGGGTGCCACTATACCAATCCTGTACAATGTGATTTGCATAAGGACCAATGACGGCAATGCGCTTGACACGTTGTGGGTTGACGGGCAGTGCCTGTTGCTCGTTCTTTAAAAGAACAATACTCTTGGCCGTTACTTCGCGAACAAACTGATGGACCTCTTCACGGTTGAAGGGTGCAATGATAGTGGAGTCCATGCCTATGTGGTGGTAGGGATTCTTCGTCTGTGGACCATCTAATAGTCCCAGCTTCAGTGCTACATAAATGTTGCCACGTATGGCACGGTCGATGTCTTCTTCTGTCAATAGGCCTTTCTCCAGTGCCTCTCGGGCTTCGTCAGCACTACGGTCAAGAATTTGTCCTACGTTGGCACGTACTATAGCGGCTGTTCCTTCTGCACGTGTAGGAAAAGCCTTATGGGCTTCTACAAGTAGTGTCAGGGCATAGCCGTCAGTACAGATGATGCCGTTGTTGCCCCATTCTTCTCTGACAATGTCGTTCAGACAGGGATTAATGCACATGGGTGTGCCGTTCCAAGCATTATACGATGCCATCATCGCACGGCTACCACCCTCGGTAATGCCTTTATAAAAAGGATAGGAATAATATTCCCTGAATAGTCGTTCGTCAAAATTGCTCGACGTAGAGTCACGGCCATCCTCATTACTGTTAGCAAGAAAATGCTTCATCAGGGCTGCTGTCTTCCAGTAACGTGGGTCGTTGCCTTGCAAACCACGTACCATGGCAATAGTGAGCTGTGCCGTCAGGTAAGGATCCTCGCCAAAGCACTCCTCTGTGCGTCCCCATCTTGGGTCACGGCCTAAGTCGGCATTGGGAGCATAGACCACAAGTCCCTTGCGTCGTGCCTGTGGCTGACGGATGTAGTAACGAGCCTCTTCTGCCTCAATGTCACCTATACGCTGCAACAATGTAGGATCCCACGTGCAACCCAATCCATACGACTGTGGAAACATGGTGGTTGGCAGGTCGTCAGGCACTTCGCGTCCGTTCTCTGTATGGTGCCCGTTATTCATAGCTGGTCCGCCAAGTGCCAGTCCGTGGAGACCTTCATAAGTGGCTAAAGAGGGTATTTGCAGGCGTTCAACTCCAAGGTTTGTGGTCAGCAGGTGTATTTTCTCGTCTATTGTCAGCATCTTAAGCAGCAATTCCACACGTTTCTCGTCATTCAGTTTTGTGTTCTGAAAGGCATATTCTTGTGCTATGCTCACTGTAACGGTGCTGAGCAAGAGAATAATAATGGTAGTTAGTCTAGTATGTCTCATTTTGGTTATAGCATTTCCAGCAGCTTGCGGTCTGCATCAGTCCAGTTCAGTGTCTCCAGTTCTTCGCGCTTGAGCCATTTGTAATCCAGGTGGTCCAGTAGCTTGAAGGAGTCTTCATCGTCGCCAGGACGACAGTAATAGGCTGCCAGATGGGTGGTGAAGTCAGGGTAGTCGTAATCGAACTCTGTAATCTTACGTCCTACATAGATGTCCCAGTCCATTTCTTCCTTTATTTCTCTGATAAGTGCTTCGTGGTCACTTTCGTCTCCGTCAACCTTTCCACCTGGAAACTCCCATCGCTCAGAAATATAAGGGTAACGGCTACGTGTACGTTTCATACATAGAAATTTGTCACCTCGTTGTATGACAGCTGCTACGACACGTCGTGTCTCAATCTTTTTCTTCATAGGCATGGATATTTATAGTTTTCACTGCAAAATTATAAAAAAAAATTGAATGAAGGGTTACAAATGTAGATAATTTTGTAACTTTGCAGCAGATAAACTATAAATATGTATATTGCAATAGCTGGAAACATAGGTTGCGGCAAGACAACACTGACAAACATGCTGGCTCATCACTATGGGTGGGAAGCGCGTTTCGAGGCTGTGACCGATAATCCCTATCTGGAGGACTACTATAAGGACATACGTCGCTGGTCGTTTGCCTTGGAGGTCTATTTCCTCAAAGAGCGTTTTCGGGACCTGTTACGTATAGCAGAGTCCGACCATACCATCATTCAGGACCGTAGCATCTTCGAGGGTGTTTATGTCTTCACTGCCAACAATAAGTCGATGGGTAACCTGAGCGACCGCGACTTCGAGACATATATGGAGCTGTTCGAGCAGATGATGCACATGGTAAAACTGCCTGAACTGATGATTTACTTACGAGCATCGGTACCTCATTTAGTGGCTAATATCCAAAAACGTGGACGTGACTACGAGCAGACCATTCAGCTGGAGTACCTTCAGAACCTGAATGACCGTTACGAGGACTTCATCTTCAACCGATACAAAGGACGTTTGCTGGTCGTTGATGTCGATCATCTTGACTTTGAGCATGAAGCAAAGGATTTTGCTGGTATCATTGACAAGATAGATCGAACGCTCTTCGGACTCTTTTCATAAGAAACCTCTAATCTCTATACTCAAACCTCAAAATCTCAAATCATCATGCATATAGCAATAGCAGGAAACATTGGAAGTGGTAAAACCACACTGACGAAGATGCTGGCCAAGCGATATGGCTGGATACCACGTTTTGAACCTGTTGACAACAATCCCTATCTGGCTGATTTCTATGCCGACATGAAACGTTGGTCGTTTAATCTTCAGGTTTATTTCTTGAATAAGCGTTTTAAGGAGGTGGTGGAAATATCCCAGTCGGACGATACCATCATACAGGACCGAACCATCTTCGAGGATGCACGCATCTTTGCACCTAACCTGCATGGACAGGGGATGATGAGCGACCGTGATTTCCAGAACTATACTGATTTGTTTGACCTGATGATGTCGTTGGTGAAACTGCCTGACTTGATGATTTACATCCGTTCAACCATACCCAATCTGGTGGCACAAATTCAAAAACGTGGGCGTGACTACGAGCAGACCATCCAATTGGACTATCTGCAGGGACTGAACAACCGCTATGAGGAATGGATTGCCGGTTATAAGGGGAACCTGATCATTGTCGATGGCGACACGTGTAAGTTCGGTGAAGACCATGAGGCCTTCAAGCAGGTCACCGACATGATAGATGCCAAGCTCTATGGACTGTTCCCAATGGAGTGAGGGTAGTGTTTAAACAATTCACACAATCCGAGTCACTCCTACTTACCATCAAAAGCCTCCCCATCGCTTGCGGTTGCAAACAGATGGGGAGGCACATTATTTAGATTTTATTTCTACTCGTCACAGTCTATTGATTACTATTTTATTTCCTTTATGGATGTAGATGCCGCGCTGCGTCGGCTTGCCGTTGAGTTTGTGGCCGTCGAGCGTGTACCAATCATCCGATTGAACATTGAACATTGAAGACTGAACATTCTGGACGGAAGTAGTTCCGCCGCCAAAGTTCAGCACGATGGCGTGTGCTGACGATGAGGGGTCACCTACCGAGAGACCCTGTTTTAGTTGGAAGTAGGCGCGGTGGCAGCCGATGGTCATTTCCCCATTAGGATAATGAAGGGTGTTGCTGCTGCCGAGGTAGAGCTTAGTGTTGTCGCCCTCGCTGCCGATGCTGACGGGGGCGTAGGTGCCGGTGAAGGTGAGCACGCCTTCGACGGTAGGGTTATGCTTTTCGGCGTCGATGGTCACGTCCTCGAATACGGGGTTCTCAATGTTCGCTGTGCCGTCGCCGTCCCACTTGATGATGAACGGTGTGCCGGCGGGGATGGTCTGGCTTGTAGCGTCGTCGAAGTTCAGCGTCAGCGTGCCCTCATTCAGGTTGCTCGTCGTGGTGTTGAGCGTCATGGCCTTCACGCCGTCGCCGCTGAGCGTGCCGCTGGCCGTCGTCACGTCGAACGGCAGGTAGAGCGTGTTCCATGAGCCGTCCTTGTAGAGGGTGCGGCCGCTGAGCTGGACGGTGAGGCCAGTCATTCCGTCGTTGGCGGCTATGATGTCGGCGTTCTTGCTTCCCTCGGGCTGAGCACTGTCATCATCGAGCAGAATCAGCGCATCCCTCCAGTAGGCGGTGACGGTGATGGTCTGCACATCGGACTCGTTCCAGATGTAGGGTGCGGTGAAGTAGTCGCCGGGCTGCTTTTCTGCGTCAGGCTCGCAACTGGCCACCCAGTGATCGAACACCTTGCCGTCGGGGGCGGTGAACGTACACTCGGGCAGATAGTAACGGCCGGCATTGCCGCCGTCGTTAGCCACGGTGCCGCCGTCCATCGTGCCGCTGCCACCGTTGGCTTCGAACACGACGGTATGGTGCAGGGCTATGACCTTGAACTGGAAGGTCTTCGAGCCGCCCCAGTCGCCTGTGCCTTTGATGGTGGCCTGATATTGTTCTCCAACAACATAGTCGTAGGTGCCAATGTTGGGGTCGAGTTCAATGGTATAGTCCGTGTCGAGCGTCAACTTCGTATTGCCGTTCCACACCTCCACGTTGTTGCTGAGTGGATAGTAGGGTCCGTAGCCGTCGTTGTAAGCTTCCAGCGTGCCCTTGATGTCGCAGGTGGCGATGTCCCAGCCCCACTGTGCATAGAGCACTACGTTGCCGTTTACCTCGTCGGTCAGGTTATATACCTCTTCTTCGTCATAGTAGTTTGTGCCGCTGCCGTCGGCCTTGGTGTTCCATTCTTTGAAGCCATAGCCCGAACGGATGAATGTGTTGGCGGTCAGCGCCGTCCATTCGCCGTCGTAGGTCAACCGCATTGGCTCCATCGTGCCCTCGCCGCCATTGGCATCAAAGCTGACGGTGTAGGTACGGGGCGTGATGGTCACGCTGACCGTCTGCGCATCTACCGCATTCCAGTTGTCGCTCCCTTCCACCTTATAATATACGGTGTAGGTTCCGCCTTTTGTTGCCGTGGGAATGTCGGTGGAATAGTTCGTACCGTCGAGGCTGTAGGTCATTGTGCCGAAGTCGGTTGTGCCTGCTGATACGAGTGCCTGTGCCGAACCGTTATAGATGAGATTGGTTACAGCTACCGGAGCTGTGATGGTCGGCGTGGCTTTAGCGATGGTGAATGTCATTATCACCGTGCCGAAATAGAAGCCCTTGCCCGCGATGGTCGCGGTGGCAGTTCCTGCATTTGTATTGTCGGAATAGCTTACTGTATAGTCCGTATCTGCCGTCATATTGCTGACTGTGACTGTCGGCTCAATGGCATTGCCCGTATAGGTTTGTGGGTCGATGGCGGCAATCTCTGGCGTCACGTCGGAAAGGCTGACCGTCACATCGCTTGCAGGCATGGTCAGCGACACCGTTCCTGCTGCCGAAGTTCCTGCAAGAGTTCCTGCCGTCGTGGTGAACTTCTTGATTCCCGTGGTAGGAGCCTCTGAAGTGAATGTGATGTTATCGCCCTGCCTGCCGAAGTGGTAGGTGTTAGCCGCCGTGCGGCCGACGGTGCGGATGTTGCCCGTCATGATGATGCCGTCGGCGAGCGTGATGTTATAGACGGTGACCTTCGTGCCGTTGGTGTAATACTTGTTTGCTGGCTCGTTGGTATAGTAGCAATTCGTGATATTGCCACTGCCTCCAGCAATTGGACCCATATATGCACTATCTCCAACCTTGCTGACAGTAGCCGTCGTAAAACAATCTTGTATTGTACCTGAGTAGAAATGTCCCACAATTCCGCCGGCGTTTCCACCGTAACCGCACGTGACCGTACCGCCAATAACAGCGCAGTTGACAATACTGCCACTTGACATACTACCTGCAATACCGCCTGCTCTTGTTCCAGTGAAGCTACAATCCTTCAGATTGACATTTTTTATCGTACCTTCCAGATTTCCGAATAAGCCAGACTCACCGAAGCCCGTAGTTGAATGGCTGAGATTTAAGATTACATATCCATCGCCGTCGAACGTGCCGTTAAATGAATTGCTGCTGCCGATTGCCGTATAGTTCACACCGCTCATATCGATGTCAGCAGTCTGCTTAAACAGCATATCTACTGTTCTGCCCCCGCTGTTGACGTAAGAAGCAAGGGCGTTGAGAGCATTGGCTCCATCAATAACATAATAGCCTGGATTGTCTCCATCTCGGGGAACATAAGTCAGACCGCTGATATTGAGGCCTCCGTCGGCATTGGCTTGTTCCACCACGGGCGTTACGGTCACATTGGCATAAGGCATCGTGAACGAGAAACTTCCCGTCCACCAGCCGCCACTGACGCTGATGTTCTTGTCCGTATCGTAGGTCACGGCAACGCTTTTTATCAAGTATCCGCTATTAGGAGCAGCGGTCAGAGTTACCACCTCTCCAGCCTTAGCACTCGTTTTGGATGGATTCACTGTGCCATTTGGCGTGCCCGCGATTGTCACGGAAAACTCCTGATTGGCGTCAACAAGCGACACTGTGAGGTCAACGCCTTCGCGTGTGGTCAGCGTTTGGTTGTCTCCGATAAACTCAAACGTCAATTGGCGGCCTGTAATCATTGTTGATGGAATGGTCACGTCTGGGCCCTCGTATCCTGTAGAATATACATTACTCAAAACACTCCCGTTTTCATCAGAGACATTGAGTATTCCACAATGATACCATGTCTTCACCGTTCCTTCGATTTCAAAAGCATATCCCGATGGGGCTGTCAGTGTGATTTTTCCATTGCAGTTATAGGAATAGTTGCCGTTGGCACCGCCATTGTCATAAAGCTTGAATGACTTTACGCCGCTTGGTATCGTTCCTGTTTCCGTCCCCCTTGCTGGAATG
>Ga0247610_10001451_pt1 | contig 29433 bp, 21 predicted proteins | sample 174DNAGHGhighgp2_FD_193483 | JGI IMG/M metagenome (GOLD analysis project Ga0247610, IMG submission 193483) | Sheep rumen microbial communities from Palmerston North, Manawatu-Wanganui, New Zealand - 1742 DNA GHGhigh gp2 | ecosystem: Host-associated > Mammals > Digestive system > Stomach > Rumen...
ACTCATAGGAGCAGTGTTTGGGAATTGAGAATTGAGAATTGAGAATTGAAAGTTTTTAAGTGAAGGTCCTATTTGAACATATTGATAATGCCCGGGATTTAGGCGGAATCATCGGAGCGGGGGGCAAGGAGATTCGTCCCCACCGATTGTTGCGAACGGCTCATTTGCACGACGCGACAGATGCCGATGTGCTTCGATTGAAAGAGGAGTATCGGCTTTGCCGGGTATTTGATTTCCGCTCTATGGGCGAGTTTCAGGCTGTTCCTGACCGTGAGATAGATGGCGTACAACATCATTTATTGCCGACAATTGATATGCGAGCCGAGCAACAGACGGGTAAGCCGATTCCGGACGAGGCATTCTTGGAGTTGGATCGACATATAGTTAATTATTCGTTCTTTCCCGAGGTGCAAATGATGGCACGCAATATGTATCCATCGCTGATACAGAGCGAGTTTTCGCAACTTCAATACGCAGCATTCCTGCGGTTGATTGTAGAAGCGCCAGAGGACGGTGGTATCTTATGGCATTGTGCGCAAGGCAAGGATCGTACCGGATGGGGGGCGGCGTTTTTGATGTTCGCATTAGGCGTGGACAGAGAGACGGTCATCGCAGATTTTGATTTGAGCAACGAGTCTTATCTGCCGATTGTAACGAAACTGAATAACGATGTGATTGCGCGTGGCGGAGGAGAAAAGGAGATGGCTGTTATTCAGGCATTTATGGGCGTCAGTACAGCAAATTTCATCTCCACATTGGATTTGATTGACCGTGAGTTCGGCGGGATGAACAATTATCTGCATGAGATATTGTGCCTGACGCACGAAGATATACAGATATTACGTAAACGCTATTTGGTAAAATAAAAGATATGGCAAAATACATCGTTATGGCAGAACAAGGCGAATACGGGCTGTTGGAACAGGCTCGTGAGGCCTTGGGTTTGGATTTGAGTGATGCAACACTCGTATACACGGGCGTGGGCGCGATCAATATAATAAAGAGTCTGCAGGGCTTGGATCGCGATGCAGAGATCTATAATATCGGCTACGCCGGAAGTGCGAATTTTGATTTAGGTTCGTGGGTAGAAGTGACGGAAGTTCGGCTGAATCATCCGAATGTGACGTACGAGGAGTCGGAGTTGAGGTTGAAGGCTATCAGCCATCAGCCGTCAGCCGTCAGCGGTCAGAAGGCAGCCGTTAAGCGGGCTATCTGTTATAGCAATTGTGATTTTGTGTTGGCATCGGATTACAAAGATTGCGTGTTCGACATGGAGTTGGCGTTCATCGCGGCGTTGGGATTTACGAAGCTGCATAGTTTGAAGTACGTAAGCGACAATTTGAGTTTGCATGCTTATCACGATCTGACCCACGGAGTGGAGTGATCGTTGAGAGTTTAGTGTTTAGAGAGTAGAGATTGATGACAACCATTTACTTAAAACCGAAGAAAGAGGAGTCGTTGAAGCGATACCATCCGTGGATTTTCTCGGGTGCGATAGCTCGTGTTGTGTTAGACGCGAAGCATCAAAGCGATGCGCCGGAAGAGGGCGAGATTGTGTGCGTTCGTTCGGCGGCGAATGAGGTTCTTGGCGTGGGTCATTGGCAGATTGGCAGTATAGCGGTTCGGATCTTAGAATTCGGGGTAGAAGAGTTGCCGAAGGATTATTGGAAGAAACGTATTCGCGCAGCGTACCAGATGCGTGAGGCAATCGGTTTGATAAGGCTTGAGCCATCCGATGATGGCAGTCAGACGATCAACAATACGTATCGATTAGTACACGGAGAAGGAGATTGGTTGCCGGGTTTGATCGTAGATGTGTACGCAGAAACGGCGGTAGTACAAGCTCATTCGGTGGGGATGCACGTGTGGCGGAAGGAGATAGCCGAGGCAATCGTGTCAGAAGTGCCACAAGTGAAAAATGTGTACTACAAAAGCGATGACACTCTACCATTCAAAGCTGCGATAGAGGGAGAGAAGACGGGGTGGTTGCAAGAGTGTTCAGCCAGCGATCAGCGTTCTGAGGAATTTTGGTCGGAGGAGAACGGATTGGCGTTTCGGATAGATTGGTTGCGCGGTCAGAAGACCGGTTTCTTTGTAGATCAGCGCGAGAACAGAGCTTTGGTGGAACGATACGCAAGAGGGAAAGACGTGCTGAATATGTTCTGCTACACGGGTGGTTTCAGCCTGTATGCCTTACGTGGTGGGGCGAAGAGCGTGGATTCGGTGGATGTCAGCCAAAAAGCGATTGATTTGGTAAAGATCAATGTAGCGAGGAATTTTCCGGAGGCGAAGAATCATACTGCTGTTGCAGCAGATGCGTTTGATTACCTGAGTCAACAGAAAGCGGAAGGTCGTACGTTTGATCTGATCATTTTGGATCCACCGGCGTTTGCCAAGCATCGCGATGCGGTGAAGAATGCGTTGCGCGGTTATCAGCGGATCAACGCGAAGGCGATAGAAATGATTCGTCCGGGCGGTATTTTGTTCACATTCAGTTGCTCACAGGCTGTGGACAAGGAGGCTTTTCGATTAGCCGTTTTTAGTGCTGCAGCTCAGGTGGGACGAAAAGTAAGGATTTTGCATCAATTACATCAGCCACAAGATCATCCGATTAATATTTATCACCCGGAAGGGGAATATTTGAAAGGGCTTATTCTATACATAGAATAATTTGAGATTTGACATTTGAGATTTATGCAGTTAGTATGTTTTGACACAGAGACGACGGGATTGGATGTGCAAAAAGAACATATCATTCAATTATCGTTGGTAAAGTTTGAGACGGATAGTTGGTCCATCATCGATCAGCGGGATTGGTATATTTTACCGGAAGGCGATTTCACCATCCCCGCAGAAGCAGAGGCGGTTCATCATATCAGCAAGGCATTCTTGCTGGAAAACGGCGTCCGTTTGCGTAGCGTCTATGGCGAGTTAGTAGCATTTACAGAGGGTTGCGATATGTTGAGTTATAACGGGAATGGCTACGATGCTCCTATTTTGCATTATAACTTAAAACGTTTGGGTTTGGACTTCGGTTTTTCCGGTCGGACGTGGTACGACGCATTGCTGTTGGAACGTATTCATACAGCAGGAATGGTAGATGAGAACGGCGAAAAGGTAAAAAACAACCTGACTGCCGCATATACGCGTTATTACGGTCATCCGTTTGAGGGGGCGCATAACTCTTTGGACGATGTGATGGCGACGATTGAGGTATTTAAGGCTCAAGTACAAGCCCACGGATGGTCTTGGGCACAACGGGATGAGTTTGGATTCATTTGTTTCGACAGATGGTTGACAAAAAAGGGCGACTATTATTATTTGACGCAAGGGGCACATAAGAATGAGTCGATTGAGTCGATGGTTCGTATCGACCGGAGTTATTTGGAGTGGATCGTAGATAAGTGTCAATGGACCGATGACCAGACACGCGCCATCATCAATCCGTATATCGGCAGATACACTTCTCCTTTTTCCCCATCATTAACCCCTTCGAGAGGCAAAAAACGCCCAAAAGGTACGCTTTCAGACGCTGATTTATGCCTTTTTTAAGCAAAAAATGCAAAAAAATGCATAAATATTTGCGTATATGAAAAATTTGTTGTACCTTTGCATCCGCTTTTGACAAAACGGCCGGTTGGATGAGCGACTTAGTCAGCGGTCTGCAAAACCGTTTAGAGCGGTTTGACTCCGCTACCGGCCTCCAAGCCGCCTTGAAAAGGGCGGCTTTATTGTTATAATCCATCTGACTTTTCCAATAGGGAGGGGAAACGAGAAGAATGAACGATATAATTCAAGACATTACTTCACAGGAATACAAGTACGGTTTTACAACTGATGTCGAGACCGAGGTGGTGCCTGCCGGACTGAACGAAGAGATCGTTCGGTTGATTTCTGCGAAAAAGGGTGAGCCGGAATGGTTGTTGGAGTTCCGGCTGAAAGCATTCCATAAATGGCAGACGATGGAAGTACCGACTTGGGCGCATTTGGATATACCAGAGATTGATTTTCAGGCTATTTCTTATTATGCAGCTCCGAAGACAAAAAAGTCGTCGGATGATGGTCAAAAGCCGTCCGATGAGATCGATGAGGAGATCATGAAGACCTTCGATAAATTAGGTATTCCGTTGGAGGAAAGAGCTGCATTAGCGGGCAATATGGCAGTAGATGCCGTCATGGATTCGGTGAGCGTAAAAACGACTTTCCGCGAAACCTTGGCAGAGAAAGGAATCATCTTCTGTTCGATCAGCGAGGCGGTAAAAGAATATCCTGAGTTGGTAAAGAAGTATTTGGGTTCTGTAGTGCCACCAACCGATAATTTCTATGCGGCATTAAATTCAGCCGTGTTCAGCGATGGTAGTTTTGTATATGTTCCGAAGGGGGTTCGCTGTCCGATGGAATTGAGTACTTATTTCCGTATCAACGCAGGCAAAACGGGGCAGTTTGAGCGGACATTATTGGTAGCAGATGAAGGTGCATATCTGAGTTATTTGGAAGGATGTACAGCTCCGATGCGGGATGAGAATCAGTTACATGCGGCGATTGTGGAGATTGTGGTACACAAGGACGCCGAAGTGAAGTACTCAACCGTGCAGAATTGGTACCCCGGCGACAAAAACGGTAAGGGCGGTATCTATAATTTCGTAACGAAGCGAGGAATCACGCACGAGAACGCGCGTCTAAGTTGGACGCAAGTAGAAACCGGAAGTGCGATTACGTGGAAGTATCCGAGTTGTATTTTGCGAGGAGATAATTCAAGTGCGGAGTTTTATTCCGTAGCGGTGACGAATAATTACCAGCAGGCAGACACCGGTACGAAAATGATTCATATCGGTAAGAACACCCGAAGCCGAATCATCTCGAAAGGTATCTCGGCGGGTCATAGTCAGAATGCGTATCGAGGTTTGGTCAAGATGGGTGCGAAAGCTGAAAATGCAAGGAATTACAGTCAATGCGACAGTCTGCTTTTAGGCGACCGATGCGGTGCGCACACATATCCGGATATGATCATCAGCAATCCGACGGCGACGGTAGAGCACGAGGCGACAACCAGCAAGATCAACGAGGATCAGTTGTTCTACTGCCAGCAACGTGGAATCAGTCTGGAGGACGCGGTCGGGTTGATTGTCAACGGTTACGCGAAGGAAGTGATGGACAAACTACCGATGGAGTTTGCCGTAGAGGCACAAAAACTGCTACAAGTCAGCTTAGAAGGCAGTGTGGGATAAGGAGAATAAGAATTAGAGCACGATATGCTCGGCTTGAACAGGCGAACCGATAAAATGAGATGCCGATTGCGAGAAGCGGTCGGCATTTTCCGTAGTCAGATAGGAACATGTACCGTTGGAAGACAGTTGGTTGCGGTACTCGGGATGACGAGCGAGGTAGTCTTTAAGACTATTCGCCTCCAGATAACCTTGCGAGATGATTTGGATATCGCCGGCAGCAAAGCGTTTGCCGTTATTCTTAATCCACTGTCCTATTTTGGGCAGCATAAGCGGATAGTGGGTACATCCGAGGACGAGTGTGTCGATTTGGGGATCTTTCTCCAGAAGCCGGCGCAAATAGAGATCCACGAAATAATCCGCTCCGGGGTTCAAGTGTTCTCCATTCTCGATAAGCGGCACCCAAAGAGGGCATGCTTGTTGGGAAATAAACAACCCCACCCCTGCCCTTTCCTCAAAGGAGGAGGCTATTTTCTGCAATTCAAGCACATAAGACTCCGAACTGACAGTAGCGGGCGTAGCAAGGATGCCGACGTGGCCGGTACGTGTGATAGCAGGAACCGCTTCGACCGTAGGACGAATGACACCGAGGCAATTGACGATCGCGCCATTGTTGCATTTCCTGATTTTCTCATTTAGAAGAGGGAGGTCGCGTTGCTGGATGGTACGAAGCGCCTTGGCTGAGGCTGTATTGCATGCCAAGATCACAAGCGCACAATCGTGGTCAAAGAGATATTGAACGGCTTGGAGAGTATAACTATAGATGACATCAAAAGAGTGCGTACCATAAGGAGCACGCGCGTTATCGCCCAAGTACAGATAATCGTACCGGGGTAACACTTTACGGATCTCACCAAGGATGGTTAATCCGCCATATCCACTATCAAAGACACCTATCTTCGCCATTTCGTCAGCCACAAGGCAGGATGATTTTCAAAATTCGGGTGCAAAGGTAGTAATATTTTTTGGAATATGCAAATAAATACGCACAAATTGCCAAAAAAAGAGGAACCGCAGTGCGATTCCATCTTCATTTGACCTTTGCGTATTCGTTACGCCATCTTGTTTACAAAGCGAGCCAATTTCGATTTGAGATTAGAAGCTTTGTTCACGTGAATGATGTGACGTTTAGCTAATTTGTCGAGCATGGAGCTTACTTTAGGCAGAGCTGCAGCAGCTGCTGCTTTATCGGTCTGCTTACGCAAGTCACGCACTGCATTACGTGCGGTTTTTGCATAATAATGATTGTGTGCTTTGCGCGCTGCCGTTTGGCGAATACGCTTCAAAGATGATTTGTGATTTGCCATCTTGTTGATTGTTTTTTATCGCCCATATATGGTCGATTCATTCGATCCATTATTAGGGCGGGATTAGTTACTGTCCGTTGGCATTGAGAGGATTTGCCGCCAGACTTGACTTTAGGGAAGGTCTTTGTAGTGCCAAGGGGAATCGAACCCCTATTGCAAGAATGAAAATCTTGAGTACTAACCGTTATACGATGGCACCTCGCGTTCGCTTCTTTGACATTTGACATTTGATATTTGTCATTTGCCTTTTGTCTCCGGAAATGAGATTTTCCGAAAAGCGGGTGCAAAAGTACTGCTTTTTTTTGACATGACCAAATTTTTTGGCAAAAAAATGCAAAAAAAGTAAAAAAAAGACACTAAAACTTGCATATATCGAATAATTTTTGTAATTTTGTGCCGTTTTTCATGTGCGCGAGTGCAGATACGCGCGTGAACGCGATAATAATATAGTATAACTCATTAAAAATACGCAATTATGAACTTATCAGGTACCGTATTGATTGTTGTAGCAGCGATTGTAGTGCTGTTGCTAATCGTATTGTCTTATGTAAAGACTTCGCCTAACCAAGCGTTAGTAATTTCCGGTTGGCCTCGTCGCAAACCGAAGTTTTTAATCGGTACCGGAGGTTTGCGTATTCCGGGTTTGCAGAAGGTGGACAAGTTGTATCTGGGTCAGTTGAGCGTAGATATCAAGACGGATTCGCCAGTTCCGACATCGGACTTCATCAATGTAGATGTAGATGCGGTAGCGAAAGTTCGTATTGCGCCGGAGTTAATCAACGTAGCTGCAGCCAACTTTTTGGGCAAAACCCGTGAGCAGATTGCGTCTGAGATCCGCGATTCGCTGCAAGGTAACATGCGTGAGATCATCGGTACGCAGGATCTGCGATCGTTGAATGTGGACCGTGACGGATTCTCTAACCAGATTCAGGAGAAAGCTGCCCCTGACATGGCGAAGTTGGGTATTGAGATTTTGAGTTGTAACATTCAGTCGATCACGGACGGCGAGGGTTTGATCCATGCTTTGGGAGCAGACAATACTTGTAAGATCACGAAAGACGCGTCCATCAACAAAGCGAATGCAGAGCGTGACGTAGCCATAGCACGTGCGGTTGCTCAAAAAGAGGCGAACGATGCACGTGTAGCGGCAGAGACGGAGATCGCTATAAAGAACACCGAGTTGGCTGTTAAACAGGCAGATTTGAAGAAACAGGCTGACACTCAATCGGCTATCGCGGACGCAGCGTATGAGATACAACGCCAGGAGCAAGCTCGTGAAATCAACGTAAAGACAGTAGAAGCAGAGGCAGCTAAATCGATTCGTCAGCAAGAGCGTCAGAAAGAGATCAACCGTCTGAGCGTAGAGGCTGAGGTAGAGAAAGCCAAACAAGAGCAACTCCTTCGTGAGCAAGAGATTGCTATTCAGGAGAAACTCTTGGAAGCCAAGGTTAACAAACAGGCGGATGCAGACAAATACCAGAAAGAGATTGATGCAGCCGCTGAGTTGGAACAACGCAAACGTAAAGCCGAGGCTGAACGTTATGAGGCAGAGCAGAAAGCTGCAGCAATCAAAGCGCAGGCAGAGGCAGAGCTGTTTGCCCGTCAACAAGAGGCTGCGGGTATCAAGGCTGTCGGAGAAGCAGAGGCAGCAGCTATCAAAGCGAAAGGTGAAGCTGAGGCGGTGGCGATGGATAAGAAAGCAGAGGCATACAAAAAGTACAACGGAGCTGCGATCGCCGAGATGATGGTAAAGATATTACCTGAAGTAGCCGCTAAAGTGGCTGAACCGCTGACGAGTATCAATGACGTGCATGTATATGGCACCAGTGGTTCCGAGGCAGCAGGTATCAGCGGAAATGTGCCTGTTGTAATGCGCCAGACGATGGAAGTGATCAAAGAAGCTACCGGAGTTGATATGGCATCTATCATGCAGAATAACAGTCAGGTAATTGCCGGCGAAGCAAAAATCAAAAAGAATTAACAAGAAAATAGATAATAATAGAAAAATATATAATGGAAGAGCAACAAGAAAAGTATGATGGATCGAGCATTCAAGTGCTCGAAGGATTAGAGGCGGTGCGTAAAAGACCCGCCATGTATATCGGCGATATTTCGCTGAAGGGTCTGCATCACCTTGTTTATGAGGTAGTAGATAACTCGATTGATGAGGCCCTTGCGGGATTCTGTGACGAGATTGCGGTTCACATCAATGAGGATAATTCAATCACCGTACAGGATAATGGTCGTGGTATTCCGGTGGATATGCATCCGAAGGAGCATAAGAGTGCGCTGGAAGTGGTAATGACCGTTTTGCATGCCGGTGGTAAGTTCAACAAGGATAGTTACAAAGTGTCCGGCGGTTTGCATGGCGTGGGTGTGAGTTGCGTGAATGCGCTTTCAACGAAGATGCACGTAGAGGTTTACCGCGACGGACAGATCCATAGTCAGGACTATGCGAAAGGCAAGCCATTAGCGCCGGTTCATGTAATCTCGGAAGAAGAGGCAATCGGAAACTGGGAGCAACGCAAGACAGGTACGTTTGTGCAGTTCTGGCCGGATGATACGATCTTCACGGAGACTGTTTATCATTGGGATATTCTGGCCAACCGAATGCGCGAGTTGGCATTCCTGAATGCAGGAATCAAGATTGTGCTCAAGGATAAACGGAAACCCCACCCGACCTCCCCACAAGGGGAGGAGCTGAAAGAGCGCAAAGAGGTGTTCTATTCTGAGAAGGGTTTGAGTGAGTTTGTGCGTTATATTGACGGTACCCGTACACCGCTGATTAGTGAGGTGATTCACCTCAGTACGGAGAAATACGGTACACCGGTAGAGGTAGCGATGATTTATAATACCGACTTCAACGAGAATGTACACTCGTATGTGAACAATATCAACACGATTGAAGGCGGTACGCACGTAGCCGGTTTCCGCGCTGCGCTGACGCGTGTAATGAAGAAATACGCTGAGGACAGCAAGATGCTGGAGAAAGCGAAGCTGAAAGACAAAGACGGCAACTCGACCATCGATCCGAACGATTTCCGTGAGGGTCTGACGGCGGTCATCTCGGTCAAAGTAGCAGAGCCGCAGTTTGAGGGTCAGACGAAGACGAAACTCGGTAACTCGGAGGTAGCCGGAATGGTTTCGAGTGCGGTAGCCGAAGCTTTGCAGAACTATCTGGAGGAACATCCGGATGACGCGAAGAAGATCGTGGAGAAAGTGATCTTAGCTGCGCAGGCACGTATTGCGGCACGTAACGCTCGTCAGAGTGTGCTTCGTAAGAGTCCTTTGAGCGGTGGTGGTCTGCCGGGTAAATTGGCGGATTGCGTGAGCAAGGATGCCGCTGAGTGCGAGTTGTTCCTGGTAGAGGGAGATTCTGCAGGCGGTACAGCAAAGACAGGACGTGACCGTGTTCACCAAGCTATTCTGCCGTTAAGAGGTAAGATCCTGAACGTAGAGAAAGCGATGGAACATAAGGTATTCGAGAGCGAAGAGGTAAGAAACATCTTCACCGCTCTGGGTATCACGTTCGGCACCGAGGAAGATCCGAAAGCGCTGAACCTAAGCAAGATTCGTTACCACAAAGTGATTATCATGGCCGATGCCGATGTTGATGGAGCGCATATTGCCACTCTGATCATGACTTTGTTCTTCCGTCACATGAAAGAGGTGATCGAGCAAGGACACCTTTATATCGCTTGTGCACCGCTCTATAAGTGCTCAAAGGGTAACTACAGCGAGTATTGCTGGAACGACCAGCAACGTATGGCGTTCATCCAAAACTACGGAAATGGTGACGAGAAGCAGATCAAGACGCAGCGTTACAAAGGTTTGGGTGAGATGAGCGATGAACAGTTATGGGAGACAACCATGGATCCGGCTCGCCGTGTGCTCAAACAGGTGACGATCGAAAATGCCGCAGAGGCAGATCGTATTATCGCTATGCTCATGGGCGATGATGTAGCGCCGAGACGCGAGTTCATCGAAGAGAATGCGACATACGCCAACATTGACGCATAAGTGATTTTGGTTTTCTCTTGGCATCTTTGGTCTTTCGGGTCGGTCATTATGCCCGCATAACTCCCTCACCGGAAAAAACCAATCTGCTCAAGACAAATTCCAAAATCGGAAGTAACAGAAAAAGAAAGAAAAGGAATGAAAATAGCAGTTTATTGTTCGGCGAAGGATGCTATCCCCGAGGAGTATTTAGCACTTGGGGACGCATTGGGGGCATGGCTTGGCGAAAATGGTCATGTACTGGTCTATGGAGGTGCTACAGGCGGTTTGATGTCACGAACCAGCGACGCAGCGAAAGCAGCTGGAGCGTACGTAATTGGCGTCATTCCTCCGCGTATTGTATCCTGCGGACGCAAAGCAAACAACTGCGATGAACTTTACCGCGTACGTACCATGTCGGAACGCAAGCAAGCCATGCGAGATCTATCGGATGTTATCATCTGTTTGCCTGGCAGTTATGGTACGCTTGACGAAATGATGGATGTCGTTTCTTCCGCTATTGTGGGGGAGCATCATAAACCCACGTATGTGCTGAATTACAAGGGGTTCTACGAACCGCTAAAACAGCAACTCGAACTGATGCGAAGCCTGCATTTCATTCCAGAACAAGAGGCATACAAACCTGTCTTTGTCAATTCGCTTGACGAATTATACGACGAATTAAGAATTAAAAATTAAAAATTAAATTTATATGAACTTATTTGCAGCCAGATTAACCGGCAAAATGCTCTCTACGGAGGCATTCGAGAAAGCTATCCAAGACATGCAAGCGCGTGTTAAAAGGTGGCGTGAAATTGAGAAATCCCCAGAACTGGCAGAGTACCAAGAACTCAAAAAGAAAGTAGAGAGTTCTGAATTCCAGGAACGCAAGAACGAACTGGCTCACCGTAAGTACAAGGATACAGATGAGGGTAAGAAGATGAATGCGTTCGAGAAACTGAACTCAACGCTTCGCATGAAGGGTTATCAGTATGCCTTAGAGAATGAGACCTTCCAGGCTTTCTTGAAGTACCGCGATAGTGAGGCATTCCAAAACAAGGAGGACAACTCGATCACCGCTTCCGAACGACGCATGTATAACATGATCTTCCGCTCATCGTTCTATAAGAACTACCAAAAAGTGCTCAATTCGCAGGAATTGAAGCAACTCACGGAGTTGAAGAAAGAGATCGATACCGAAGATTTCCAGAAGCGAAATGCGTTCTGGGCAGATGCCAAACGATGGGAGCATTCTGAGGAGTACAAGATAGAGAAACGCTATTTAGAACTTGCCAAATCTGCGGATATCAAATTCTATTTTGAGTCGCGCAAGGAAAAGATCGATTGGGCAGAACTCTTCCGTCCGGCTTTTGAGGATGACATGACATCGAATAAGAACTGGAAAGCGGGTTACGGTTACGCCAATCCGGCGATGAAAGACGGACACTCACGCACCTCTGAGCAGCAGGCTAATAACGGCGGTAAGAACACATTCTTCGCAGAAGGACGTATGGATATAGAGACCCGTCAGGAAAGCAAGAAAGCCGTTGCTTGGGATGAGAAGAAAGGTTTCACCGAGCATGTCTTTGAGTACACCTCCGATGTGATGAACACCAAAGAGGCGTTTGCTCAAGAGAGCGGTCTTTTCATGGCTAAAGTGCGTACGCAAGGCGTCGGCCACCATTTCTTCGGTTTGACGACCGGAAAAGTGAACAAGCCGATGGTAGCGCTGTACCATTTCAACGGCGATCACCACCAGTTAGGTTATGTCGATGGCAACAACACACAGATGGCTGATCTGACGGGCGTACTGCGCTCTATGTACCACGTTTATTCGTTCCGCTGGACGAAATACGAGTTGATTTGGTACGTCAACGATATGGAGGTTCTTCGTTTGCCGAACCGTTTGCCCAAAGAGGCGATGTTCTTCTTGGCGCAAAGTTGGTTGCCGAAAGCAGAAAAGGGCGGTGAAGGCAAGTTGAAAGTGCAGTGGATAAAAGTATTCAAAGCTGTAGATTAATATGTTCTTAATAGCTGGTAATTGCGCCATAGAGAATAGAGACACGGTAATGCAAACGGCGGAAACGCTCAATCGTCTTTGCTACGATTTGGGGATTACACTCTATTATAAGTCTTCGTTTGACAAAGCAAACAGGACTTCTGCATCGCCACGTGGAATAGGTATGGAGCAAGGCCTGCGAATTTTAGAGGAAGTAAAGCAGCAGTTTGGTCTTCCAATCGTGACGGATGTGCATGAGAGTTATCAGTGTGCGCCTGTAGCGGAAGTGGCAGATGTACTTCAGATACCGGCTTTTTTGAGTCGTCAAACGGATCTATTGCAGGCTGCTGCGCAAACAGGGCGGATTGTGAACGTAAAGAAAGGGCAGTTCATGGCGCCTTGGGACATGGGAGGCGCGATCAGTAAGATCGAACAAGTGTCTCCCAACGCTGCTGAAGACGGACGCATCTGGCTTACCGAAAGAGGTTCATCATTCGGTTATGGACGGATCGTGGTAGATATGACGTCGTTGGTAGAAATGCGTCGTTTCGGATGTCCTGTTATCTTCGATGCCACACATTCTGTCCAGCAGCCTTCCTCACAAGCCGGTATTACGGGCGGAAACCGGGAGATGGTACCGTTTCTGATGCGGGCAGCGGTGGCAGTCGGCATAGATGGTCTATTCATCGAGACACACCCCGACCCGGACAAAGCAATCTCGGACGCAGCCAACCAAGTACGTCTGGCCGACATGAAAGCGCTGTTGGAACAAGCCCTCGAAATCAATTCGTTAACCCGTTCATCTGTTAACTCGTTATAACATGGAACCAACCATTACTATTTTTTGTAAGAATACGCATACCTATCATGAGGTACCGCGCGGAGTCTCGCTAATTGAGTTGAAGGACATGATAGGTATTCAGTTACCTTACCCGATCATTGCGGCACATGTGAATTACAAGGTGGAGAACTTGGATTTTCGGTTGTACAAACCGAAAGATATTGAGTTTCTGGACGCCAGTTCACCTTCGGGTATGCGCGCGTATGTACGTACATTAGGTATGGTTTTGTCCTGTGCGGTGAATGAGTTGTACCCCCGTATGGACTTGCGCGTAGAGCATCCTATCAGCAAAGGGTATTACTGCACGCTCCAATGGCATATTAATAAAGACAACAATGCCGAAACGGAAGCAGAGCCTCCGATAGTAACGCCGGAGATGATAGAAGCCATCAAACAGAGGATGCTTCGTATCATAGCAGAAGACAGACCGATTTATGAAGAAGAAAAGCAGACCAAAGAGGTAATCAAGATGTTCGCTGCTCGCTTCAATAACGAGAGTTCAATCTTCGAAACACTCGGCAACCCATACTGCCGTTACTTCCGGATGGGCGATTTCATTGATTATTATTCGAACGTATTACTGCCGAGTTCAGGGTATATCAAACTCTTTGATATCGTTCCGTTCAAAGATGGTTTATTAGTGCGAATTCCTAACCGCAGCAATCCGCTCATCTTGGAGGACTCGATACAACAGGAGAAGATGTTCTCTATCTTCCAGGAATACAACCGTTGGAATAAACTACTGCATATCAATAATGTCAGCGAATTCAACGTAGCCTGCAAAGACAAGAAATCATTTGAAATGATCAAGTTGGCGGAGGCTTTACATGAGAAAAAGATCGCACAGATAGCAGATGCCATTGCGGAGCAACGTCCTAAAATGGTATTCATCTCCGGACCATCCTCGTCGGGAAAAACCACATTCTCCAAACGTCTCCAAATCCAATTATTGGTTGATGGTATCAAACCCGAAGTGCTCTCAATGGATGATTATTTCGTAAACCGCGTGGATACGCCAAAAGATGAGAACGGAGAATATGATTTTGAGACCGTGAACGCGGTTGACCTTCCATTCTTCCGCCAACAGATGCATGAACTGTTGGACGGCAAAGAAGTGGACATTCCCACGTATGATTTTACCATCGGTGAACGAGTATTCAAAGGCAAAAAACTGAAGCTAAACAAAGATTCGGTATTGGTGATAGAGGGTCTGCACGCACTCAATCCGTGCATTCTGCCGGATGTGGATAAGAGCCTTACTTTCAAGATCTTCGTATCCGCGCTCACCACCATCAATATTGATAACCATAACTGGATTCCGACCACCGACATTCGTCTCCTGCGCCGAATCGTACGCGACTACAAGTACCGTGGTTTCTCAGCAAAAGAGACCATTGCGAGATGTCCGTCCGTCATTCGCGGAGAGCAGAAATGGGTTTATCCATTCCAGGAAGAAGCCGATGTGATGTTCAACTCGGCATTGATCTTCGAGTTCGCGGTACTCAAACGCCATGCAGAACCGATTTTGGCGGAAGTGCCTAAGTTCTGCGAAGAATATACAGAAGCGCACCGGTTGCTCAAGTTCTTACAGTATTTCGTACCGGTTCCGGAGAAAGAGATTCCGCCGACTTCGTTCTTGCGCGAGTTCGTTGGAGGTTCGTCGTTCCGGTACTAAGGATGTTGAAAATGAAAAGTGAATAGTTGAAAGAGGAAAGATGAAAAAACTGATTTGTATCATAGGGATTTTGTTGGCATCGATAGCGGTGTGGGCTGAAGATAGCATTGTGAGCCCGCTACGTCCGAATCTGCTGGACTCGATGCCGGGAGTGGAAGTTGTACAAGACTCCACCATTGCGGTATTGCTGAACGCGGCAATGCGCGGCAAAATGGAATTAGTGGAAATAGATGGGTATCGCGTACAAATTTACTCCTCCAATCAGCAACAAACGGCCAAAACAGAGGCGTTGGATTTGGAGGACAAACTGAAAGATAAAGTAATGCAGACCCTTTATGTGCAGTATTTGCCTCCTTTCTGGAAGGTACGTATAGGCGATTTCCGCACGTATGAAGAAGCCAAAGAGTATAAAAAAGAATTCGTTCAAATGTTCCCAGAGATGATGGGAAACACGTATATTGTGCGAGATAAAATACAAGTATTGCAATGAGTTTACAAGATTTTCATTCCGATCCGGCAATTTCCGACGCTATTGCTCAATCAGTAGAAGCTACATTGCGTCATATAGGAGAAGATCCGGAACGCGAAGGTTTGAAGAAAACCCCGCATCGTGTTGGCGAAGCCCTGCAATACTTATGCAAAGGGTACAACGAGGATGCCGAGGCTATTCTTCGGTCTGCCCTCTTTGAGGAGGACTACCGTCAGATGGTGGTGGTCAAAGACATTGATTTCTACTCCCTTTGCGAGCATCACATGCTGCCTTTCTTCGGAAAAGTACATGTGGCTTATATTCCCAACGGACGAATCACGGGGCTGAGCAAGATCGCGCGCGTCGTGGATGTCTATGCCCGTCGGCTACAGGTACAAGAGCGTTTGACAACCCAGATTAAGGATTGCATTCAGAACACACTCAACCCATTAGGAGTCATGGTGGTCATCGAAGCAGAGCACCTTTGCATGCAAATGCGCGGCGTACAGAAACAACACGCCATGACTGTCACCTCGGATTTCACAGGAGCTTTTAACCGTCAGGAAACCCGGGACGAGTTCCTCAAACTCATCCGTTCTTAATATTCCAAAGCCACACATTCGCCTTCGGTTGTCAGCACAAAGAGCGTATCGGGGGCTTGATAATCGTTCGAGAAAATGCTGCGGGTACGCATAATGGCGCTACTCGCAGCATCGTTTATATAACTTAGTCCTGCGGCATCTACGAGCGAATGAAACAAGATGGTCGAGTTATCGCGTGTACCGACATGCGCACGCAATTGACGAATCTTATCCGGATGAGCTTTCTCGTACTCACGACTATACCAAACCATAAACGGCACATGAAAGAGCCATTCGCTGGCGCAATAATTGCCATGTAGCACCAGATGCCGCTCGTCATCATAAAGGTTCTCGCCATGATCGGACATATAGACCACCATCGCCGGCAAATGAGTCTGCTCCACCATCGTTATGACTGAATCCAAGAACCAATCGGTATAAAGGATCGTGTTGTCATAAGCGTTTACTAACCGATCTCTACTTTCCGGTTGCAGCATCGTCAACTGAAAATCATCATCTAATCCGGGAGTGAACTTTTCAAACGATTCAGGATATCGTGTATCATATCTCCAATGACTGCCCATCGTGTGAATCACCACTAAGTGCTTCGTAACATCGGTATTCAGCTCATCTCCAAAAGGTACTAACAAATGTCCGTCGAAATTATTGCCGGTACTCAGATCTTTTCCTGTTTCGAAATGCCGATCCATAGCCTCCAAAACGCGCTGTAAATACAATGCCCGCGATTTATTGGTCAACCAAGCCGTTTGATACCCAGCTTCATGGAATGCTTCCGGTAGCGTTTTTTCCGTATATACATCCTCATTATGCTTAACCGGAATACGGCTGAGCATGAGCGGAACAGCGAACTCGGTCGTGCCGGCTTGCGAGTATATATGCGGATAGGAAACCAATCGCTCTCGTTGGTTCAAATGCGGAGTAGTGGGACGATCATACCCGTTTAGTGCAAAATTATCACTTCGCGCAGACTCTCCAATCACGAGTACATAGAGTTCCGGACGCTGGTCCTCCTGGGCTTTGATGCCAAACCGGAACGGAGTCAATGCCTCTTGCGCCTTCAGCATCGCACGCTGATCCGATATCACACGCCAAGTATGAAGGTACATATTGTACGGATAAATCTTATTGAACTTCATCAGCGTCAGATCCTTCGCCAGACTCACCACCTCTCGAGGGCTCTGAATATGATATATACTCCGGGCATAATGGCTGAAGAATAATAAACCGCCGATGAAAAGGAGGGGTAAAACAATACTGAGCGAACAAAGACCGATTCCTCTCGGGATCATCCATTCGTTCGGTTGCTTGGCTGCCAACACAAAATAGAGTACCCAAATCGCCACCAAGGCAATCGCAATCGGCCAAACCGTACTCATAATTCCCACCACTTCCTGCCAATTGGCGGCATAAATCAAACCCACAAACGTAGTGGACGCCGGGTTATGATTGAGATACAAACAAGCTACTTCAATAGGAGCAAAGAAAAGGCAAAGTACCCCCATCACAATAAAATACGTTCTTCTACGCAGAAATAGCATCGGTAATACCATTCCTGTCAAGACTACAGCCATGTAAGCCGCAGCTTTGGCAGGCTGACTAAGATCACTCGCCATAAAAATGGCATATATGTTCGGAAAGAGCAGGATTAAGAACAAGACTGCACTCCGAAAACAAGTTTTCAATTTCTCTCCCATTATTATCTAATCACCAAAATCTTCACTACTGTATGTTTTCCACCCGGTTCATTGCATAGCGCGGTATAGACACCCGGGGTAGCGAATCTGCCGTCTTGCAGTTTGCCGTCCCACACCGCTAATCCTCCATGACTCTTCGTTTTGCAAACGAGGTTTCCTCCTGCATCCACGATGTTCACCACCGTGTTCTCCATCAGTCCGGCGATAGAGATCATCCCCCGATAGTCCGGACGGACAGGATTCGGGAAAGCGTACGCTCCGCTCATATCCTCACGCGCCTCGCTGGCGTCGCTGCGGTACGAAGCAATACCGCGGTCTGTACCCACAAACACTTCCCCCGTAGCCGACATGATCGCAATCGACTGAATACTATTGGATGGCAATAGAGAGTTAGTCTCCGTGAAATGCGCTACGGTAATGGTATCGTCCTCAATGAGATACAGACCCGAGTTAGCCGTTCCTATCCACATTCGGTTACCTCCGTCCACTGCCATGCAATTGATCTGCTCGTCTCCCAACAGATAATCACCTAACCCGGTACCGTCATTACGAGGAATAATGATGCGGCGACAGGCGTTGGAACTGAAAAAGTCCACATTAGCCGGAATCGTGATAATACCATTAGGCGTACCGATCCAAATACGATTTGTCTGATCTTGCGTCAGACAATATATAGTCGCCGGAGTCAGGGTATTGCCGTTTTGGTCCACGAAACTGCTTCTCTTCAGACATCGGTCATCGCCACTCTGGGCAGGAGTACCACCGTCATCAAAGAGGATCACTCCGGTTGTTTCTCGTTGGTCTATCATCCATTTCCGTGCCGCATTGCGCCGATCCGTCCAAATAGCTCCCGGTGTAGTAAAGCTCAACGAGACTCCACCGCTATACAACGACAGCGCACGCCATATACCATTCGGCGACAGAATATGCAAGGGTTTGCCGACTTCAGTAGCATTAAGCACCCATAAATTGCCTTTGTCGTCCATCATCGCCCCGTCTGTACGGGTATAATAATCCGGATTATGACCCTGCTTGGCTTCCCGCAAGGTGCTATTGGTCGTAGTATAATGCTTCACCGCCCGATAATCCCGGAACTCAAACACTCCCGTTCCGTACGTAGCCGCAAAGAAATGCCCAGCGTCATTAGGATCTACCGCCAAACTGACAATATCAATCGCCGGCGTACCGACCGCGCTGCCTATATCACCGGCCTCGATCCCACGCCAACCGGATCCATCGTAGATATTGATTCGCCCGTAACGAAGGAACTGAGTCGCCCATTTGCCTCCAATAGCGGAGTACAAGCGGTCATTGACCGCGTACATACAATACCCGAAATTACTATTCGGTCCCTCAGTATGGAAATAATCATCGCCTCCGCTCCCCAAACGAACCAGCCCCTTTTTGGTTGCCAGCCAATACTCTCCTTTGGAGTAAACAGCGTTTTGGGGCAGGTACACATTAGTCAGCCCCACCAATTGCTCCTCCTCCGTCAAGCGGTACAATCCCCTATTGGGCAGATAAACCAACATCTGTCCGTCATGTGCGTGCATCCATTGAACCGGTTCCGGTCGAACCAATTGCCACGTTGCTCCGCTACGGCGGTACAACGAATCGTGCTGAATGGTATAGAGCGCATCCTTCCATACCTGCGCCTGACTAACACGCTCGCAGGGCAACGCCTCGCTCCGCCAAAACGTATAGTCCACCAGATTATCCCGAAGCGATGCTTTATACATTCGATCATACGAGAACGCATACAAACTGTCGTTCCACTCAGCTATCTGCTGTACTTCAACGGCCGCTGCTTCCGATCCGATATAATAAGTATCCGCTGTTTCCGCCTTACGCGTATTGAGCGCAATGATGCCGAAAGAAGTGCCTGCGTATGTATAACGAGAACCGGTAGCCAAACAATGGATCGTTACTGCTACCGAACCCGCTTTCATATACAAATCCGGCATTTGTGTCACCGTCCCATCTTCGCTCAAGAGATCAATACGACCATCTTCATAGGCTACCACCAACTGCTCCGTGAGGGCGTCAAAGGCAATATGCGCTACCGAATTTCCATTCAGTCCATTCGCCTTGCTCCAATACTCCAAACTCTCATCGTCCCTGTTCACACTAAACAGCGATCCGTTCGCCGCAGCATAGATATGTTTTGCCGACGCTTCCACCTCGCTTGGCTCTACGTACGATAAATGCAATCTCCATCGCTGCATGACGCCTTCATCTATAGTCCCTTTTTGTCCTTCTACATCCACGCCGTTTAATCCTTCCCCCGGACCGTTAGGATCGTATTCTACCAATCCTTCTGCCGTACCGACAAACACGCGCCCCGTTTCATCGCTTGCCAAGGAAAGAATCCCGTTCGCCGGCATAGCGGAGTTGTCGGTCGTATAATGAGCTACTATCTCGGTAGCCTCACTATTGAGCACATAGACGCCCAAACTCTGCGTTCCGATCCAAATACATCCATCCGGCGTTTGACAGATCGCTTTGATGACTTGCGATATAACCGGATTCTCTCCGTTTTGATCCATCACATCGGGCTGCATGATCGCATCGGAGGTAAAGAAATCCGTCGTATGATCGATATATGCTACTCCTAACTCGGTTGCCAGCCAGATTCGTCCTTGACGATCTTGAACCAAGGCATGAAGATTCGTCGGCTTGAATTCCTGACCGTGCTGATTAATCCAACTGTCACGATACATGGCGCGGTCATCCGACGGATCGGTAGGAGTTCCATGATCGTCCAATAGATACAGGCCGCTCGTCTTATAGGCACTTCCTATCCATTTCCTATTCTCGTTACGCTGATCGATGATCAGATCCGATGGAATATGCACGATGGAATGCGTTCCGTTCACCACGATCGGAAGACCGTAAAACTGTCCCCCCTCCAAGATGATAATCGGAAACTCCACATCTCCTGCATCCAGAAACCACAAACGCTGCCCGCTGTCAAAATGCGCTCCGGTTAAACGCGTGTACTCCCTGGGATTAGAAGCTACCGCCGATCCGATCACGCCGTTCGCGATGGTATGACTAACCAGCGAATCCCCACGCATCTCATAGAGTCCCGTTCCGTAACTCGTAATAAAATAATGGCTGGTATCAGACGGATCCACCGCCACGTTCATAAAATCCCGCACAGGACTATTCGTCACTCGCTTGATATAATCCGAAGTGATGGTATGCCATTTCCCGTTGATACAACGCATGATATCTCCCGGACGGTAGTACTGCGCTGTCCATCTTCCTCCGGCAAGCATGAATAGTTCATCGCCCACAGAGGAAACATAATACGGCGTATTATGAATCGGTCCCAAAGGCTTATAAGTCAGTCGCGAAGTAGGCGTGAAACGAATAATCCCTTCTCCGTACCCCGCGAACCAGTGGTCGGTTGCATCCTTATAATGCTGCCCTTTCTCCGTATCCGGCTCCACACGACCGCGTACCTCGCGTTTCCAAACCGCATAGTCCGAAAGGTTCTCTGCCATCGATGCGCAATACAAACTATCCTCCGCGAAGGCATAAATACTATCGTTACGCAGCAAAACATCTTGGATCGGTGTCTCCTCGCCGTTCGGCCTTAACCAGTAACTATCCACCAATCGGGTCTCACGCAGATCCATCGTCTGTACGCCGTAATGAGTAGCCAAATAAGCCGTACGACCGTGGATCGTGACGTTATAAATCGTCTTCCGCTGCGTCATATCCTTATCATACAAATCGCCCACATAGCGCACTCCGCGCGAAGAAAGAATATCAATCTTACCCGTTCCGTACGCGATGATCAACTGCGATCCCGCCTCATCGTAATGGATACAAGTAATACCCGTACTATGCAAACCCGATTGACTGTTATACACCCGTATCTGTTCCGTCTGTTTGTCCACGCTAAACAGACTTCCGTCCGAAATGGCAAACACCCGATCCGGCATCATCGCTATCTGCGTCACGTTATTATAGGCAAAATGCGTCCTCCATTGACCCGCACTTACCATCAAACCGACTAACAGCATTCCGCTTAATGCTATGATTCTGCTTTTTTTCATCGAAATCTTAATAATAGTACATTTTGACTTATTGTTCTTTGCTCAGTTTTTTCACCAACTCTTGCAACGCTCTCGCCCTGTGACTGATCTCATTCTTCACCTCAGCCGGCAGTTCGCCGAAGGTCTTATCGTACCCTTCCGGCATAAAGATCGGGTCGTAACCGAATCCCCCTTCGCCGTACTCTTCTTCCGCGATCCATCCCCGCACTATACCTTCCACCTGCTGCATACAGATACCGGAAGGTGTAAGGCTGTCTTGGGACGGTCTGAGCAAAGTGATGACCGTTCTGAACTGTGCTCCGCGCTCACTCTGCCCCTCCAACTCACGCAAGGCTTTCGCACGGTTCGCAGCAAATATGCGTTGTTCTGCATTTAGTTCTTTCCCCTCCGGAAGAGTCATAACAGGCTGCATTTGATACCACCGCGCGGTATAAACGCCCGGCTTACCGTCTAACGCATCTATCTCCAAACCTGTATCATCTGCGAAAACACCATCCACTAATCCACTCACCCTCTCATCCTCTAATCCATTCACCCACTCCCACACCGTGCGGGCTTTGATGGCGCTATTCTCCTCCAAGGTCACGCCGTTCTCCTCAATCTCGGCTTCAAAACCGATTTCGCGGAGACTCAACACCTCTACTCCCTCCGGCATGATTGCTCGGACTTCGTCTAACTTATGCGCATTATTTGATGCAAAAACCAATTTCATAACAATTATCCTAATTTCGCTGCAAAATTACAAAAAAATTTGCATATATGCAAAAAAAAGTGTACTTTTGTCGTCGAATTTGAAAATATTCACCTTAACAACGTAACTGCTAAACAATTTAATGTTCTCATTATGAAAGAATTAAAATGCCCTCATTGCGGAAATGTGTTTGTGGTAGATGAAAACGACTATTCGGTTCTGCTCAACCAAGTTAAAAACGCCGAGTTTGAGCGTGAACTGACCCGCCGTATTCACGAAGTGGAACAAAACCAACTTTTACAGCAACAAATTCAGGCACAGACCTTGCAATCTCAAGTGCAAGCTCTCCAAGCACAGGTTCAACAAGCCGAGCAAGCCAAACAATTAGCTGTCGCGCAAGTTCGACAAAAAGCCACCGAGGAATACATGAAAAAAGACCGCGAACTCGCCGAAGCGAAAGCCAAATGGGATGCCGAACGGAAAGCCGCACAAGAGCAAATACAATACTATAAGGACCTCAAAACCCGCATGTCCACCAAAATGGTCGGCGAAACATTAGAGATCCATTGCGCCACCCTCTTCAACCAATACCTCCGTCCGATGATGCCGTATGCCTATTTCGAGAAGGATAATGAAGTCGTTGAGGGTACAAAAGGGGATTTCGTATTCCGCGACAAAAGCGAAGACGGAGTCGAGTATATATCGATCATGTTTGAGATGAAAAACGAGAACGACGAAACCGCCACCAAGCACAAGAATGAAGATTTCTTCGCCAAATTAGATGCCGATCGCAAGAAGAAAGGATGCGAATATGCCGTATTGGTCTCTATGCTGGAACCCGATAGCGAACTCTACAACGGCGGTATCGTGGATGTCAGTTATCGCTACGATAAGATGTACGTCATCCGGCCGCAATTCTTCATTCCCTTGATCACGCTCCTTTGCCAAACCAGCCGCAAGACAATTGAAGCACGGCGTGAATTGGCTTTAGTGAAAGCGCAACAAGTGGATGTAACCAATTTCGAAGAGAAATTAGTCGCTTTCAAGGACGGTTTTGCACGCAATGTACGCCTCGCTAATGATCGCTTCCAAGACGCCATAGACGAGATTGACAAGACCATCGCACACCTCACCAAAGTGCGTGAGAACCTGGTTAAATCCGGTGATAACCTCAATGCAGCCGATAAGAAGCTGCAAGAGGTTACCATCAAACGTCTCACTTATGGCAATCCAACGATGAAAGCCAAATTCGACGAAGCGCAGAAAAAGGATTAAGGCAGAAGTTGAGCTTTCAGTTTCTTGGCTACTCCCAATTTCTGATCATGACTCATTCCCGGACATCTGTCATCGAGGTTCGGAATGACAATCTCCATGCCGATCGGCACATTTGCCGGATCGGCTATTTTATTTTGGTTCGCTTCATAGATGAAGATCCAGAACTCCGGTTCTCCATAATGCCGACGGGCTATTTGTGCCAGACGCGAGCCGGGACGAACCACTTCCGTTGTAACGCTGACTACCGCCGGTTGAGCAACCGTCTGTACGTCTTCAAGGGGTTGTTGCGACTCCACAACAGGCGCATTATAGATCGGTACAATCTCTACGCGGCGGTCTTTGCTCAATTGATGCTGACCTCCGTTATAACGATAGGGCACATCGGCTCCAAGACTACGGATCTCCATCTGGTCATCCCGTACTCCCAATGCCCGCAATTGAGCGGCCACCGCTTGCGCACGCCTCATCGCAAGACGTTTGTTATAGTCCGGCTTGCCTAACTTGCAGGCATGACCGTTCACGTAAATACGTTGCTGCGGATGACGACGCAACATAGCTGCAATGCGCTCTAAAATATCCGCCGGTTCAAGGATCGGAATCGCTTTATCAAGATCAAAATAGATGACGGCACTCTGCAACTCGTCTTCCAACTGCTGCGCAACGGTGTCCACTTGAACGATCTTCGTCTCGCGATAGATGATGACGGTATCGTGGATGCTGCAGAATACTTCGCAAAGATCGATATTGTTCTCTTGTGCGATCCGCATGATCTCATCCATGGCGTGGATACGCGGATCCGCGGGTTCTTCTTCTATCACAACCATGGTATCTATATCTTGCGATTGTGCTTCCTGCAATTTCCGCAGTCTCTCCATTTCCTCTTGCTCCAATCGTGCTTGTCTGAGAGAGTCGCGCTGTGCTTTGCGCAAGCGACGCATCTCTTTGTCGTAGTCACGTTTGGCTTTCTGCTTGCTGGCATTGACGTGTACGGTAAACTTAATACCGGCAGTCCAAGGGTGAAGCGATTCCACTTCGTTGGAGCGCAGTACGCCGTTATACGCTGCGGTATAAGGCATCGGATATTCGCCGGCTTTGGTACCGTCGTAGAATCCCAACTGCTGCGTACCGTGCGAACTCATCACATCGTTGAAATAATACGTTCCATAGGCAGAAATAGCCAAATCCACACGCTGGTGAACCGGAATGAGTATTCCTAACTCAAGGAAAGCGGCATAGTTGAGCACGCGAAGGGACGGACTGGAACTGCCGGAACCGATATTGAGCGAACCGGACTTGCCGGGGATATTCACATCCTCGATAACACCAGGTACGTCTTGCATGAGCAAGTCGAAATACTCGTAGTACACCTGGTTCTCAAAGTGCCCGCCGCCCGGCATGACGTAATCATTGATCACCGGAAGGCCTAATTTGACACCGGCTGTTCCGATGAATCCTACTTTACCCGGACGAGCGCGGAACTTAAGTGCCAGCGGAATCTCCACCATGTAGATATTCTGGCTCTCGCGCAAATTGAACGGTGTAGAAGTCATGGTGTACAAACACCAAGGATCCGTTCCGTACTTATCGTACGTGGTCTGCGTCCAGGGTTTGTTGAACACAGTCCGGTTGGTATAGGAAGCCATCTCGACTCCGGTACCAAGACCCATCCAGGGAACGAAGTAATAGTTGATACCAATACCGGCGTTCCAGGACGGGAAAGAAACCTGGTTCGTCGAAAGCGAGGGTTGGAACGAGGATCCCAATTGCTTGAACGTGTATCCTCCGACTCCGATTGCGCCGCCGAACTCAAAGTTCCATCCGGTAGCTATATTCGGTTCTTCGGCACTCTTTTGCAGTACGGAATCCGGGTATTGTGTTATGGCTGATAGTGAGGTAGCTGCCGTCAGAATAACTGCTAAGATAATAGTCTTTTTCATAACGTGCCCTCCTATCATTTAACGATTAGTTTATGAATATCCAATCCACCTTCGGCATCTCGTATCTCGACGTAGTACATGCCGGGAACACGCGGTGCGCTGACGGTCGCCATTTGCTCGACGTTCTCAATACGCGTAACGCACTCGCCGGCAAAGGAGATGATCCGTACGTTACCGGTACACTCGATGGTGATCGTCTCTCCGGAATTAGCCGGTATGGGATATACAGCACCCCGTTGCGGAGCCGCCGAAGCGCCTTCAGCCGGCAGCGTGATATCACAGGTACGATAGGTTTTACCTTTCGTGTCTTTGAGCATGCAATAGAACACACCATTGAGAGTTGCGCCGTTCTCGTGGTAGTACTGACCCGTCATTCCTTCCTGTATAATTCCGTTCTTGTACCATTGATAAGAGACGAACTCCAGTTTATCGGTAGTCTCCGGCAGAGCGCCGTTCGTCGGGTTATTATCCACAAAGACTACGCGGTCGTATTTGCTATAGAGGTATCCTCCCAAACTCGGGTAGAGACGCAATTGGCGGCTTGAACTGAAACAGGTACTTCCTCCGTCTCCGGCAGAATAACCGATTTGTACCATGAGGTAGAGATCCCCCGTTCCCAAACTCGGCATATTTTCAAACTGGATCATGCCGGGTGTGGTGATTGCGCCTGTTGTGTCCGCCTTGCCCATATAGGCTTTCAAATCATCCGAATAGCGGATATAGAAATAATTGGACGGAATAGCGGGATCGTCGTTATAGTAAACGGCCATCGTACCGGTAGTCTGACACCAGCTGACGTAATCCTCGTAGAAGACGAAGTTCGGTCGTTGCGCCACCACTACCTTAAAGGTCGTATCTTTCGCACAGCGAGTGGTCCATGTATCACTCACGGTTCTGGAATCGCCGTCGTTGTAGAAAGTCAGCGTCGTACCATCAATCCACGTCATGGTGTACGGCAACTCCGATTCACAGACGGTGAACGTCACGAAGTCTCGGGTATCCTGACCGATGTACTTCGTAGCCGTGCCGGTTGAACGCTGCCAATCACAGCCCGGGTTGCTAACCTCACGGTTGAAACTGAGCGTCTTTCCGACCACATCCCCAAGGCGTACTTGGTACGTAAGCGAAGCGCTGCTTCCAACCACCTTGCTGCTTCCACCGATAGTGCATATCCATCGGTATTGCAGATTAGCATCTCCGACAGCGGGGGTTGTCTCGGGTACTGAGATCGTAATGAGAGTGGAGGAAGTGGCATCAAAAGGTGCGCAATAATCCTCCATCGCACCGTCGGTAATGGCTCCCGGCAGAAGAGGCTCCATAATATGAATCGTGCGACTGTAACGGCTAACCGTCCAATGGGTGAAACGGGTATTGTCCCACGCCTTGCGGACGAAAGTGTAGTCCTTGCCTGCCTGCAAGTTGAGATTGCCCAACGAAAGGTTCTGCCCGGTAGCTCCAACGATGAGGGTACTGTCCGTTCCGTTCACGATATACCATTGATAACTATAGCCCTTATCGGAAACACCTCCGGTCGCTTTGGTAGCGGTAATCGCCGCAGCCTTAGCGTCCTCTACGGAGCAGAAAGTGGTGTCGGTATTCGGCTTCACTTCGCCCGGTTCCAAGGGCAGATAAGCGCGTACGACATACTCGCCCAGTGTCGGCAAGATGAAATTCGGCGTGTAGCAGGACTCATCCATCGTACCGCGGGTAAAGCGATAAATGCCCGGCTCTGTGATCGGATAGTTCACCAGATTCAAAGCCGTCGGAGAAGGAGCCACTACGGTGTCCAAATGTCCGTCTTTGTTCAACATCCACCAATAGACAATCTCACCATTACCTCCGATGGAGACACTGAGACTGTTGGCGTTTGCCAAATACGGCACTGCGTCCAAAATAACCGTGTCCGTTTTGGAAACAATCTTACCCGGGATGAACTCTTCAAAGACCACATACTCAACTCCGTTGGGAATCTCCACCCAAGCGTTGACGCACTCATCCTTTACAAAACTACGGATGATGTAATGTCCCGGCTCGGTCAGGTTAATCTCCGCATAATTATACCACGATCGATACATCGCCGTGGAGGCATTGCTCAGCATGGTGTCCAGAACCGTGGTGTCTCCCGTAAAGTCGTTGATCACCCAACGCTCCACCTGATAGGTGTAATCGCCATCTTCCGTGAGCCATCCGCGCTCTGCTACCTCCATCTCCGAATACGTGGAAAGGTCGGCATTGTTCTTACCGTTGTAGCAGAAGAACAGGATAGAGTCTCTATACTGGGTTTCCGGGTCGTAAGAAATAAACTTACCGGCAAGCAAGTCATCGGTACGGCGGGGACGCATGTACACGACGTGCAGTTCGTTATTCATAGTCTTGTCCACGAGCACATCAATCTCGGAGCAAGGACGGGTAACCGTCACCTGACTGCCATTGATTGCAATCCATCGGGTAGCACTCTGATCTTCGCAAGTCCAGGTTATCGCTCCATCCACCGTGCTGACGGTAAAGTCCAAGGTGAGGTCGTTAGCGTGGTTAACAGGGTTAATCTCCACTCCTTCGATCATCATCGGAGCCGCCGAGAGGATGGCTGCGTCCGTATTCACAAAAGCACTCAGTACCGGGTAACGATCCGAAGCGTTGGACCAAACGGGGCTGTCGTTGTACAAAGCGAACATAGCCGAGGTGACGTCCACGGGGGTCTGCGGATCCACCGTCAGTCCGGACTCCTGATAATAGAGCTTGCGGTCGAAATGACAATCAATATACGTTCCGCTCAAGTCTATTCCGACCAGCGCTTTGCCGTTCTTGGCATAACCGGTACTGAAAACACTGGTTAAGGAACCCTGATTGTTCCGTCCGACAACACCTCCGATTGTGTCATTCGCATTGAGGATCAGACCCGCATGATAAGCATCTGTGATCGAACCGGTAGCGCTCAGTTCGCCGACAAGACCACCCACTACGTTGCCCGCAACGGCGATCTCAGCCATAGACCAACACTGACGGATAGCACCTGCACAGACGCCGGCAATAGTACCGACACGGCGTTTATTGGGAGCGACCAACTTGCCTCCGCTAATACCCAAACTGTCAATCGTTGCCTCGCCGGCCACATGACCGAACAAACCCACACCATCCGTAGCGTCAAAGCGGAGCAGACCTTTGATCAAATGGCCTTTTCCTTTGAACGTACCTTTGAACGGCTTGGTAGCCGTACCAATAGGTTTCCATACCTGGCCATTGAGGTCGATATTTGTTTGCAACACGATCGTAGCGCCCAGGAAGTCCTCATTCTGGTCAGCCAACCATGCTAATTCAGCGGCGGACGTAACGACATAAACGGTCGGTCCGCTCATCGCTGTTTTCGTAGTTCCGTCCCACACGTCATACACCTCATTGGCAGCATAAGACGTGAGCGGGAAACTCCCCACGAAAAGTAATAGAAATAAAGGAAGTAAAAGTTTCCTCATACCATAAATAGATTAAGATTAATTGTATTCGTTATAGAAGATTCATTTCGTTCGTTATAGAAGATTCGTTGTGATCTCTTATTAAAATCCGCTGCAAAGGTACAACAATTTTTGCATATATGCAAGTATCCGGCTCATTTTCTGCGTATTTACATAATTTTTAGCCTTTTTTATGCTTTTCCAGA
>Ga0247610_10001453_pt1 | contig 29430 bp, 44 predicted proteins | sample 174DNAGHGhighgp2_FD_193483 | JGI IMG/M metagenome (GOLD analysis project Ga0247610, IMG submission 193483) | Sheep rumen microbial communities from Palmerston North, Manawatu-Wanganui, New Zealand - 1742 DNA GHGhigh gp2 | ecosystem: Host-associated > Mammals > Digestive system > Stomach > Rumen...
AATAAAAAACTATCTACTAGCTTAACTATATATGATGGTAATGGTACTACAACAACTACAAAAAAACATATTGATATTATAGTATCAGAAAGTACCCCAAATACAAAAAGCACAAATGTAAATGATGGTACTATCACAGGTAATGATTCATTTTATACAAATAATATGACTGTTGATACTGATAAAGGCGAAGTGTTTATTACAAAAACAAAAACAACTGACCCTAAAAAAATTCAATGGAGAACAGTTAGTGCGGATAAAATAAAAACATTAAAATATTCTAATAGAAGTTTTGATATAAAAAATTCTGAAAATGCTACAAACGCAGCATACGGTATGCTTAATTTTGAAATTAAAAATGAATGCACAATATATAGTATCACACCATATATACAAAGTTTTACAAATATTAAAGACTTTAGAATTGTTTTATTCAAAAATAATAAAATATTTAATTTAAATAGATCAAAAACATCATATATAAAAGAACTTCTTACTGATAAAGCAAAGAATACTAATTTCCCTAATATTTATTCCGCTTCATGGGTTAAAATAAAAGGAACAAGTAAAAATGGAACTATAAAACCATCTAAACAACATACATTTGAAATTAAAAATGGTAGAAAATTAGAAAAAGGTGTTTACAGTTTATTAATTATTGGTAGATTAAAAGAAAAGAAAAAAGATGGAAAAATTACTATAAAGCAATATCATGTTTCTAATGCAACTAAATATGGAGCGGTTTCCACAGCAAAAGGTTCAACAAACCCAAATAAAGTTTACTTTGATACATATAGTTTAACAAATAGAACTTGGCTTGTTATAATGGATATGTATAAGCATACATATAATAGCACAGGAACTCTTGTATCTCAAACTGTTGATACAATTAAAAATATACAAGCTTGTAAAATAAAAGCAAATTATGAAATACCTGAAGCATGTGATGTTGATACATATGTGTCAAATAACGGTGGAAAATCATATATTCTTGTAGGAAATAATATAAATGAAGTTAAATTTAAAGGATTAGGGCATGAATTTAGATGGAGAATAGTATTCCATGGAAATTCGTCCACTACACCAAAATTAAAATATAGTACAAAAATGAAAAGTGCTATTCAGTTTGAATTATCCACAGTAGACAATTTTATCAATTATGAAGATTATGATAGATGTTTTGCTACACCATTATTTAATGCTAATTCTATTACAAGAACAATGGTACAAAATACTAATGTTAAAAATGAATTTGAAGAATGGGAATACTGTAGGTTATGGATGGAAGATGATGATTTAGAAGCAAACATTGATATATGTTTTGGATATGATTATGATGATTATGACACAACAGTTAATACAAAACAATCTAAATGGAAAAAATCATTATTCTTTAGCCAAACATTATCAAATTTAAATTTAAAAGATTTTTCACAAGATTCAATAGACTATGATAACTATAACGGTTCTGTTGAATATGATGAAAATAATTTCAGATTCAAATTTGATGAAAAAATATTTAATGATACAAGCATAACCATTGCAACACCATTAGCAAATTTACGAAATAATCAATATGACTATGCATATGGTGATATTACAGATGAATATACAGATATGTCATGTTTTGAATATGGATTAATTAATACACCATATACTTATTCAGATAATTATGATGAAGATGCTGACGAAGAATATGATGATTCAAACAGAATATATTCTGGTACATATGTTATGAGTGGTCCATACTATCAAGCACAATATAAACCAAACAATGGATCAAAAGTATGGGCAGCAGATCAAAACAATGGTGATTATAAAGAAGGAGCTTGTATTATCGGAATTGCATTTGAAAATGGATTAAAAATAACAGATCAATATACATCATTACAATTTAATATCATACCTAATTTACGTGATTGTTTAGAAATAACAAATGAGGGCGAAAGTGATGGATTATTAGATTTGGATACTGGTAATGGTAAACCAACACTTAAACCAGGAGAGAGAGATGATGAAACAAAATATGTTGATGATGATGGTCATTATTATATTCCAGCAGGAACTTTAGAAATTGTTGCCTCACTCAATCCATATGGTTTAATTGAAGATGATAATGCTACATATGGTAAAGCATATCCAATTGATGTACCATTAAGATCATGTACTCATACAGAAGTTAGTATTAATTTAGCTGATTTATATGGCTCTACAATTTATAGTTTTGGAATTAGAGTAAGCACTAAAAAAGATTCTAATGGAGAACCACTTGTTAGAGCTGATGAAAATGGTAGACATCCATCTTTACATGATGGAGATATTTTAGGATTAGGAAATATATTTTTCCAATCTTATAATATTAAACCTTACGTACCATATATTTACACAGGTGATACTACAAGATGGAATTGGACAGCAATGAATAAAAACCAAAATTCATATGCTGCTATTTCATATGCTACAAAAGATAAAAATAGTCAGGATCCAAACAATGAACATACAAGATATTGTAGATTAATTATACCAAAAACAAATCCACAAAACAGTTATAATGTTATTCAAGTACCTACTGAAAATGCATTAGACCCACATGATTTTGAATGGTATGTTAGATATAATGTAACAACATTTTATAGAGCTAAAAAACTTCCTTCTGCAACTTACATTAAACAAGTTAAAACAGCAAATTCAAATAGAATTAAATTAATGACAGCAAGTAATAAAAATGGTCCTTGGACTGAGCTTAGAACAAGTACTGATACAGCTAATGCTATTGTTTTTCATTTAAATAGTGCTGATGGTACAGGAAATAGATTTAAAATTAATACAGACATTAATCTTGTACCATATAATTGGGTTAACATTAAATATAATTTAGAAAATATTAAACAAGAAGCACTTAATACATCTAATATGGAAGAATATTTCTCTACAGGTACATATATTGCAAAAGGAGATATTATTTTTGATTTATATGATACACCAAATCCAATTGGTGCTGAACCAATTGAAAGTTTTGCTCTTCCTGCTTGGGGAAAAGTTCAAGACAGATATGGAAATGGACAAGAATCTTATGTAAATAAAACAGTTAATGCTTGGTTCAAAGTTCATAGTGATGCTACCACAGTTAAATGTATTGTTTTACGTAGAGAAAATCCAACAGGAACAGAAATGACAAATATTGATTTAGTTTTACAAGATATTCTATTCTTAAATACTGATAGTGTTCCAGCTTTAGGTCCTCAAATGCATGTGAGAATTTATCCAACTAATACAAATGCTCAAACAATGAGAAACACAAAAATTCGTAAAGTAGGTTGTGTATACAGAATTGGGTGATTAATATGGAAGAAGAAATTGAAATACAAAATATTACAGAAGTGCAACAAATTGATAGTAGAAGAGAAATGGCTGAAGCTTTAGATAATCAAATTAAAGAACAGACTAATAATTTAGATATAATTTCTCAACAATTAGATTATATATCTTCAACTGTAGACAATATTACACCTGATGTAGATCTTACAGAAGTAACTGATAAAATTGATGAACTTGACACTAACATTATTACCACTCAAAATCAAGACATTCTTGAAACATTGAACAACCAACAAATTCAAATAAATAGTATAGAAGAAAAACTAAATACTATATTAGAAAAAATAATAGAGGATAATAATAATGCCTAAGCAGTTAAGAAAAGATGTCTTGAATATAGCTGATAAAATATATGAATTACAAGAAAAAACAGAACATTTAAGTAATGGACAAAGATTTGCAGCTATTAATGAAATTGAAAAAAATATTGCTCCTTTACGTGGCGATTTACATCATTTAGAATATCAATTATATAATCAACAACACGACAATGAAGAAATAAAAAGAGAGATTGATACAATACTACAACAAATAAATGATTTAGAAGATATTAAATCTGATCTTGTTGCACGTATTAATACTGAAACAGAACATACTCGTAAATTTTATCATGAAGAAACAATGAAGTTTTTTAAAGAAGAGATTTCCCCATTACATGACGAAATAAAAGAAAACAAAAAAGAAGTAGGCGAGGTTAAAGAATTGATTCATGATTTAGATAAAAAAATTATTGAATCAGATAAAAATAGAGAAATAAAAGATGCTGAAAAGTTTGACCACCTAAAAATGATTATTACTGCTGTTGTAGCAGGTTTAGGTGGACTATCAGCACTTTCATTATACTTTCAACCAGCTATACAAACATTGATTAGAATACTCTTTGGTATCTAATCTTTTAATGCTAATTTTACATCATTTAATTTAATAGTGGATCTTCCAGCATGTTTTGCATATCTGCTAGCTTTCATAGCAATTCTGCTACCTTCTTCTTCAAGTGCTTCACTAAGACATATTGCTGCGTCTTCTGAAACTCTAAAAGATCCAGTACTTTTTAATAACCTTTTGACAGGTGCAATAGGTAATTCACTCATATTTTTTCCTCCTTATATTTTATTATGAAACCATTTTCCTAAGTTTAGTTTTATTTTTCCTAAACAATACTATATTGTCTTACTAAGTATTTAAATCTTTTGGTTTTATCTCAAATTTATTCTCTTTACATTGCTGCACAAAAAACTTATACTCTTCAAAAGAAAAATTATACTTTATTAAAAATTTAGGTAAATCATGTAATAAATTATTCAACACACCAGGAAGATCATATAAAAGAATCTTCGTAGAATAAATTTTATCATAATCAATACCATCAATTTGAATCTCAGGATAATTTCTTAATTCATCAATAATAAAATATTCATATTTTTTATTACCCTGATTATAAAAATAAAGATTTCTTTTTTCTTTCATACAAGTTTTACAATAATAAGAAAGATTATCTTTATTGTTTTTATTTTTACTAAATTGATTTAACGGTAAATCCCGTTCACAATAATTACATTTCTTTGTTTTTATAATAATCACTCAAAAAAAATAAGTAGTTGGGGAGTAATTAAAGCCAAATTTGATCCCACCAAGGGATACGATGATTTTTGTATATAGGATGATCCAAAGGATAAGTATATTTATATACATAATAAGGGTGTACTTTTTTATTAGTTATAGTTGTAGTAGAATCATCTTCTTTTTCTTCTTCATCTTCTTCAAATAATTCCTTAAAGGCTTTTCTCTTTTGAATTTTATGTTTTTTTGTTTGAATTAAAAATTCACAAATTTTAATAATGTCTTCAAGTCTTTCAATGTCATAACTATCTCCTATATCATCATAGTTTTCAGAAAAGTCACAACAACATTTATCATTACATTTTTTGTCTGTCATTTTTTGCCTCACTATTGAATCCTGCAAGAACATCTTCACGTTCTCGTAACCAATCAACAACATAAAGAAGATCATTTATTTTATCTACTTCAAATTCATTGTTGTTTAAAACTCCAATAGCAAAACTAAAAAAAACAGAAGAAGCTAATTTTTGATTATCTAACTGCTTTTGATTTTCTGGTTTAACAAATTCTTGAATAATTTCTAAAAGAATCTGTTCAATATCTTCTTCATTCATAGTAATACTAACTCCAATAATAATAATATTTCTTTCATAATATATAAAGTTTTTGGTTAAGACCATTGTTGAGATAAATCATAAAGTAATGTAGGAGTATAAGGTTCATAAAAAGAACCAAAACTTGTTGATGAAGCAACCCTAAACACTTTACGAGGATTTAATCCATCTTCATTACATCTAAACATATCTCTTTTATTATAAGCAACTTTTGAAGCATCCCACATACTATATTTAGGTTTTGAACCTACTGATTTATTATAATGTAATGGATTATTTTCCGCATCAAAATAATTAATCCATTTTCTTTCATTTTGACGCAATATGCTTCTATCTGTACCTAAAGGAAACGATTCAAGAACTTTAAAAGTAAAATTTTCAATACCTTCATTAGCAATAGCTAAATCAATATCTGAAGGTCTTAAATGTTCTAAATGTCTTCGCCAAATATTATCTGCACTACCAATATATAATGCACCACTATTATTGTTTATATATTGATATGTACCTGCTACTGGATTGTTTTTAATATAATCTAACATAATAAAAAATAAAAAAATAATAATATATATACTTTACTATTTAAAATCATCCAAAGTAACTATATTTTTTTCCCATTCCTCAACAAATTCCCAAAATTGTTCTGCAGTATTGTTACCTTTACCATACTTACTATGATAAGCATTATGTAAATCTCTACAAATAACAACAACATTGTTCCAATCCATTCTTTTTTCAATACACCAATTATAACCATCTAAATGATGTATAAATAAATCATTAGTTTTCTTACCAGTCACTTCACATCTACCATTAGCTCTTTTTCTTACAGGTATAACAAGATCAAAAAAATAACTACCATCATTAAAACATTCTGCCTCTCTTTGGGTAAACATGGGTGGTATTATATTTTTTAAATCTTCTACAGACACTTTAGATAATCTACATAAATTTTTATATGCTTTATCATATTTTTGTCTATAATATTGTGGATTATTATAAACCCATTGTTTAATATACTCTCTTCTTTTTTCTTTATTTTTTTGATACCACTTTTTATTTGATTCTTTAATTTTTTCTTTATTTTTTTCACGATATTTTTTATTTTTATCATTTATTTCTTTTTTATTATCTTGATAATATTGTTTTCTTTCCTTTAATATTCTTTTTTTATTTTTTTCATACCATTTTTTTTTACTTATTTTATTTTTATTTTTCTTATTCTCTTTATAACATTCTTCAGAACATGTATTATTATTATATGTTTTTTTCTTAAATTCTTTACCACAAACTACACATTTTGCAATAGTATTACTTTTTTTACTTTTTTTATTATTTTTATTATTTTGATAATATTGATGACTATATTTTTTTTGTCTTATCTTTTTACATTCTTCAGAACATACATTAGTACCTGTTTTTGCATCAAATTCTTTACCACAAATTACACATTTTTTTATAACCATTATATCCCTCTAATAAAATATTTATGCTATCTTTTGTCGATAGCGATCTTTAAACTCTTGTTTCTTACCATTATTAAATGTATCAATACATAAATAATATCCTGTTATCCTATCATAGACATATAAATGTTCTGATCCACAAATAGGACACACTTCAAGATTATCATTAATAGTATATCCACATTCAGGACAATAAGTGAAAACTTTACTATATGCCCAGAAAATAACACCAGTTTCAACAATTTTCTTATTTAATTGCCAAAGTGCTTCACCATCACTCCAAACCTCACCAAGCCAAATATGTAATATATTACCACCAAGAGATAATGGATGATACAAAGCAGCATTCTTAATATGATCTACAATATTAGTTTCTTCACTAACAGGAATATGAGAAGAGTTAGTTAAATAATAACTACCTTTTGTACCTTGCACAGGAGCATCAGGATATTTTTCTTTAATTATTTCTGCAAATCTATGAGAAGCTGATTCAGCTGGACTACCAATAACAGACCATCTTAAACCATCTTTTGCATTAAAATAATCTTTATAAGTATTAATAAAATTAAGAATAGTTTCTCCTTTCTCTCCTTTTAAAATTTGCAAACACTCATATAATCCACAATAACCAATAGTCATTGTAGTACGATTAATATCCCAAAGTGGTTCACCAGTCTCTTGATCTTTTTGTAAAAGAAAATCAGACATATGTTTATCGTAAATAGTATGTTTCACACATCTTCTACGATAACATAAAGTATCATAAATAACTTCACACATTTCACCAAGCAATTCATAAAATTTATCTCTATCACCATTAGCTTCAAGAGCAATCAAAGGCAAATTAAGAGTTGAATACATAAAATTACCAGTATTCATTGAATCTAATCTATAATCTCCACTATAATTTACTGGTAATGCTGTCCTACAACCCATAACAGTTCTTTCCATCTCAGTACAATTAACATAATATAAAGTTGGATTATTAGCACCTTTCTCATGTAATAATTTACAATTACCTTCATATTTATCAAGATCACCCTTACGAATATTAAAGAGTATATTAGGAAATCTATGATAAGCACCATTACCATCTTTTTCTTCTGACACTTCAAGAATAGCTCTAAAAATTAAATCAGCCTCTTCTTGATAATCAGCATAAACTCCATTAGCAACACCACCTGGTCCAATTGCAGGTTCATTTGCTAATACTTCAGGAATAGATAAATCCACGCCAATAGAACTAAAAAGGATTTGCCCACCCCTACACACAAGTGACATATTGCAATTAAAAATGAATCCTTGAATTGCTTGTTTAATTTCTTCATAAGTTCTACCTCTTGCAAAAGGAGCTAACAATGTATTAAAATTAACATACCCTTGTCCACCTGAGAATACTACAGCTCCAGCCATAAATGCTTGTAATAAATGATTTAATAATACTTCTAATGTCTTAGCTGGTTTAGCAACTGACCCCATTACACCATGACCATCAATTTTTAAACCATTCTTTGCAAAAAATCTTAAATCAAAATTCATACAGTTAGGCCTTGTATGAAAAAATTCAAGATCATGATGATGCACAAGACCTTGAATATGTGCATCAGCACAATGTTTAGGCATATCATATAAAGCATACTGTTTTGCAATAGAATCATAAGCATATTTAGTTATCATTTCAGGAGAATATCCAATATTTGCATTATCATTACAACCATTAGTCATAAGATCTTCAAATTCTGTAACAGTCATTCCAAGTACACGATTTTTTTCTTCAGCTTCAATAAGATTTTCTTTTAACAATTGTGATGATACTAAAGCTCTTATAGCAGACGTTGAGATTCTATCTAAACCATCATTTTTCATTTCATTTATTTTTCTTGCAATTCTATTTTGAATCTTTTGTGCAATTTCTTCATCAATTTCAGTTTCTTTTATAATTGTTTCTTTAATAAAACCTGCTTTAAATAAAGTTTCTGTTCCATCTGCATGTACTACATAAATTTTATCTGTCATTTTATTTCCTCCAAAAAATGTATAAAAAAATATTAAATTCTATTATATTTATACTTCTATATTCGATTTTTGTATATTAATATATTTTTGGTCAATACAATTAAGATTTTTTTCTGAAATTTTTGCAAAATTTTGTCCTTGCAACCACTCTTTAAAACCATTCAAAGAATTATGAGCAAGAATAAAATCATTCTCATTATTAATCTCGTCCATATAAATAAAATTATTCATATTTTCTTTATGCCACATCAATAATGTTAAATTAAAATCATTTGCAATTTCCATTAACATTAATATTTTTTCAACATCAGTTTCATAATTAAATTCTTGACTAAATGCTTCAATATATTTAAGTTTAGCTATATTAAATGGTACATTTTCAAGTACCAAATTACATAAATCAATATACTCAGAATTATGCTCAATAATTTTATCATCTGGATACAATATGTCCAAAAAATTTAATGCTCCATTAAAGTAAATGGTATGTAAGACAGAACCCAACTCAAAAAAATTAATATTAATATTATCAATAGTAGTTTCAAAATGATTTTTTGGTAAAGTCAAAAAAGATAAACTATCTTTAATATTATTTATATATATACCAAAGACAGTATTATCTTTAACACTCATAGAAAGTACTTTAATTTTTTGAACGTCTTCTAAAGTATCTTTTATAGTTAAAAGAACATCAGTTCTCATTGTAATCTCCATCATACTCTTCATCAACATTATTAGCGATAATATCAACTAACTGTGCAAAACGAGCACCTTTTTCAATAACAAACAAGTCATCAGTATGGTTAATAAGTAAAAAACTTAAATGACCATAAAAACCAGGGTCACCAAAAGCAGTTCTAACATCAACACCAGCTCTCAATAAAGATGAGCGAGGTAAATAAAACTGTCCTGCATTTTTACCAATCTTAATCTTTTCAGATGTAACAGCAATATAAGGAACATTAGGTTTTAATCTAAAAACAGTTTTTAACATGCCACCAACTTGAATATTAGCAGTTTGACATTTAACTTGTTTAGGTAATACTTTAGCGTCCTTTAAAAGACCATAAATAGTACCATCATTATGCTCTAAAGAATAAACTTCGTCTAAAGTTAAATCAATCCCTGCAGGTTGATATTGTTTTTCGTCCAAATTAGGATACAATTGTTTTAAATTTTTTTTACCAGTAATCATTCTTCTTTCTCCTCAAAATCAGCAATTTTATTAAATTCTACATAAACAAAAGTTGCAAAACGAATTGTAACTTTTTTTAAAGCCATAAATTCTATCCTTTTCCGTGGATAATTAGGATGTTTCTTTTTATAAAATTTAAACATCATATGATAGTATGTTTTATAATCATTTGATTGATAAATTAATTTTTTAGCACAACGAGTAAGTACAATTTTTAAATTTTCACAATAATCAATAGGATCTTGTTTTTTATTAGCAACAACAATACCGTTATTTTTTTTATGAACTTTAGTATAATATTTACCTTGTTTTATAACTGGAGATAAGCCAGCATAAGAAATAAAATGGCGTAAACTTTTAAATCTACGAATATTATCAACTTCTACAATAATTTCAGCAGCATCATATAAGTTAACAGCATCAATTTTTTGAAGAACATCTAAATATTCACGAGAAAATTGTAGCATTTGAAAAATTTCATTTCTTAAATCAGTTAGTGGTGTATCAAATGAATTAATACTAATATTTTCTAATTGTTTTAATCTTACATCTTGCATAATATCTTGCATAGCATCAACTCTATGCCTATTACTCTTTTGAGCATCAAACAAAGTTTTATTAGTATTCACAAGAATAGATAAAACTTTACGTTCATCTGGGTCCACTATCTCATCCTCCTAATAGCATTTTTAGTAATCTTAGTTAAACGAGGAACTTTGTCTAATTCTTCATCAGTAGCTTTAAATACTCCACCAGGGGTATTAAAAGCATTTAATAATTTTCTAGCAGCTTTAGGTCCACACTTAGGTAAACCAATAAGAACATTAATCATTTCATTACTATCTTTAGAACGCACAATAGGGGGTTCAATAGGCTCATCATTTTTATTGACATTAGCAACAATAGATTTTACACAAGAAACAAAATGTTTATGATTTTTGCAAATAAAAACAGGTACTTTATATCTTTGAGTTAAGGAAACTAAATTTCCATAATATTCATCAAGACTCTGTGGTTTAACAAAAAAATCATTCATTTTACCATCATCATATACAATAATATAAGAAAAAGGATATTTTTCTTTCATTTGTAATGCTTCTTTTTGAATTTGTCTATTCCTACAAGATTGAATCCAATCTTGTAAAGTTTTTACTTCAATAGCAATATGAATAAGATCTTCTCTTTCAATAAGAATATCACCAGTATTTAATCTGGTAATAATAGCATTAACAAAAAAAGAATCTTTAATTAATAAATTAACACGTTCTTTATCTTCTCTATCATCAATAAAAATTTTCATAATATTATATCTCCCAATTATCTATTATATACTTTATGACATTAGTTGTAACAGCATTACCACAACATTTATATCTTTGAGTATCACTTATTTTTTTGCCATCTTTACCTATCGCTGTCCAATTATCAGGAAAACCTTGTAATCTTTCTGCTTCTATTGGTGTAATAGATCTATACATATATTCTGTTTCTAAAATAGGCCTATTAGTTATATTAGTACTAATAGCAGTTAATGTAGGTGAATATGTACCATCAGTTTCAGCTCTATGAGCTTGCATACTACCATATACTTTTTTAATACGAACTTTTACTTTATCATGCATACATGTTAATGTTGGTGACAAACCTTTTTCACTATAAATTTGTCCACCTTGTCCTCTTCCAGACTCAGAATGATTACCAACAACTTTAATTTTATTTTCTCTAATAAAAGTACTACGTCCTGAATTACCACCAGTAGCAGCCAAAGTTTGATTCAAACCATTTGGAGAAAGTATTCTTTCACCTTGTCTACCTTTAACAATATAATTTACGCTATTATCCCCATCATTTTGTATTAAACTTATATCATTAGGCACATTTTCCAATGAACCTCTAATATATATACGCTCTCTTGACTGAGGAACACCAAAATCTTTACTATTTAAGACATCCCATCTAACATTATATCCTAAATTGATTAAAACTTGAACCATAATAGAAAATGTCCTACCTTTATCATGTGATAATAAATTACGAACATTTTCAAGCAAAAAATATTTAGGTTTTTTAACCTTTAAAATTCTTTCAATCTCAAAGAATAAAGTACCACGAGTGTCATCAAATCCTTTTTGATTTCCCGCTACACTAAAAGATTGACAAGGAAAACCACCAACAAGTAAATCAAAATCAGGCAACTCAGATGGATTTATTTTAGTTACATCACCTAAATTTTTATGATTAAAATGCTTCTCATAGATATTTTTAGCATATTTATCAATTTCTGCACATCCTATACATTCAAAATCTTTATTACTATTTTCTAAACCTAATTCAAAGCCACCAACCCCACTAAACAAACTTAAATATTTCATTTTTTACCACCTAATAATATAATTTATGACCTTCACAAGTATCACTTGTGCAAAATCCATTATCTTTTTGAATAAAACAATCATGAAAAATATAATCTTCTTTTTCAAATAAATAATCAATTAAATGCTCTTCATAAACACAATGATGAAATTTCTCTTCAGATAAAAAACTATACAAAATATCTTCAACCTCTTCCTTAGTATATCCAAGATCCCTAAAAAACAAAATAAACTGTACACGACCAGCATTACCAAGCATAGGATCTTTCATCATACTTTGAATACAAGGTGGGATATCATTACTAATTTTATTAGTATGAACACTTATATGTTCTCTTTGTTTTTTTAAGAATACTTGTTTATCCCATTCAGCAATATTTAATAGACGATGACCATTAATGAAATCATCGCCTCTTGGATTTTGTGCTAATAATCTAATATCTTCATAAGTATTATTCATTAATTCATTAAAAGTAATTGGAATACAATAAGATTGTTTTTTCTTATGTTTAAGATTTAAAGTATTAACAATACGAACAACTCTTCTTAAATCACCAACAACAGCAGGATCAGATTCGGTTTTAGTTTTCTTATGTAAAAAATTAACATAATTTTTTATAGCGATTTTAGGATTTTTTATTTTATAATCATCTAATAAAATAAATATATGAAAACCATTACCACTAAAACGAATATAAAAAGAATAATCATTTTCAAATAAATATTGAGCCACAATACGAGTATTCTGTAAAAATTTCATATCCATATCAAAATCAAAATCAAGAAAAATTTTATCTACAATAGCATTATTAACATCAATATCATCTTCATATAAATAAACACTTTGATATAAATCTTTTTTTCCATTACACATACTAACATAATAATCTATATCTTGTAAATCAGTAATTTTTATACGACGTGGTTTAATAAACATTTCACTTATCAACATCAATATCACTCAAATTTTCTTTTATAAATCTTTCAATATCTTTCTCAATTTGCATTTCTGCCAATTTCAAAGCAAATTGACAACCAGGATCTAAAAATAATCCAGCTTCTCCATTAATTTCATAATATGGAAATTCTGCACAAGCATCAAAACGAGCATAATAATCATCACAAGTTCTTCCATTAAAATATTCACAAGGTTGATTATCTTTCCCTAAACGAGTCTGTTTACAACATGAACCACATTTTTTACAGAATTCTGGGTGCTCTTGTACCATATCATAAGAAAAAAATGATTCAGGAACTTCAACAAGAATAGTTATAATAATATCACATACAATATCAGGTGGTAATTCAGAATATTTTTGAAGAAATTTATCTAAAAAAATTTTAATAAATTTTAATTGATTAATAGGCATTAGAAACCACCATCTTCACTACATTGTTTTTGGAAATTGCAATATTTACACAAAAATTGCTTTTTAGGAGGGAATATATTATGTGCAACATTATCTTTAACGAAATTAATATAATCAAAAACTGATTTATAATCTTTATCTGTAACATATGCCCCTTTTTCTTGTTGATTAGCAAAATTAAAACCACGATATTTACAATCTTTAGTAAAAAAAATTATAGCAGTTGTAACTTTTTTATTTGGATATTTAAATTCCACTAAATTACGATATATACATAATTCTAAACGATAATTTGTAATTGGTTTTGATTTACTTGTTTTATAATCAATAATTAATAAATTACCAGTTTGTTGATCTTCTATGATTAAATCGATAATACCATTAATATTTAATTTTGAATTATATATATGTTCTTCAACTCCAAAAATTTTGTATTTTCCATCACAAAAATTAAGAAAAAATGAATACAATGAATCTATATGTTTACTTAAATCAAACTCAGAATCACAACAAACATCATTTAATATAAGACTACTTTTAATATCTTTTTCAGTAATATTTTTTTTATTTTGAAGTTCTTTAGCAACTTTTTCTGCTATTTCATGAACATCAAGTCCTAATTGCATATATTTATTTGGTGGTGACTCAATACCATCAACATAAATATATTTAAATTCACGTGGACATTTTTTATATGTATTAATTTTTGATTTTGACATTTTCATAAAGAAACTACCTCCATATTATTAATAAAGAAATTATCATTTGGTTTATTAAACTTAACATAATCTCCAGCTATAGCATATTCAGGAATTGATAGATTATATTGTGTTTTCACAGTACCAAAACTACGATATTGTTCTCCATCATATAATGTACCAATAACCATATCTTTTCCTTTTTTTGTTTTTACCAAATTACATTCTACAATTAAACCATAATGAGTTTCTTCTTTTTTCCTATTTGACATAATTATATCAATTTTTTCTTTGCTTTCCCCACTAATATAATTCCATTCATGGTCAAAATTCAAAGAATCATTTAACTGAATCAAAAAACTAAGATATAATCTTTCATTATATATTTTACATTTAGCAATAATTGGTTCACCCACCACACAATATTGGTCATACTTATTTAAAGTAGCTCCTGAACAAGTAATACTAACAATATTCTCCTTATTTTGTACATGAATTATTGTTTGAAAATTTTGTCTATCAACATCTACAATAATACCTTTTAAATACATTTCACTCATATCTGTTATAATAAAATTTGATAAATCAACAAAAATATCATCATAAGGTGTTTTTAAAATATCAATATACTCTTCAGTTGGTGAAAAAGACAATACCGCAAATTCTTTATTGAAAATATCTTCTTTAGTATATGTTTTATCTTCTTTAAAAAAGAAATTAATTAAATCTGTTCTTTTTTTAACAATTTGATTAATCATAATTCACCTCAAAATCATAAAAACTATTTAATATATATTTTACAACATTTACAGTAAAAGCATTACCTACACATTTATATCTTTGTGCATCAGATATTTTTTCACCATTAATTCCATATTGTGTCCAATTGTCAGGGAAACCTTGTAACCGTTCTGATTCTAATGGAATAAGTCTACGTACTCTCATTTTATTATCAACAGCACCCCAATTACTTGAGCAAGTTAAAGTACCAACACCTTTTGATTGTGTCCTACCACGACCAGTTACAGAACCAGGATGATCTAAACGAATACCATCACCAGGATAAACTTCATCATACCCCTTTTTTGTAGCAGTAGCAATTTTAAGTGGCTCAATACAATATAAACCAGTTTTAGCACCCCAACCACCACCATTTGCAATCTGAGTACAACTCACACTATCTGTTGCATATACTTTCATACCTTGAGATAACTTTTCTCCTTTCTTTTTATTAAGAACATGAGGTTTAAATTCTTGTACAAGAATTTCACCACTAGCTGTAATTGTAGGAGAAATACCAGTATCCTTATAAGTTCTTTTTGACTGATCAAATACACCTTCACGAATTTCAAACTCTGTTAATGATTGATCAAATTCATCAGTAATAATACCAAGTATTTTTTTTAACTTAAACCATATTTCTGGTGTTGGAATAGCAAAACTACCATCAGTCCTAAAATAATGTGCTGCCTGTGTAGATGGAACACCTAATTCTTTTGCAATTTGTTCTATAGTATAAGGAGATGACCTTTTCTTTTCATAAATCTCTTGCTTAAGTCCTTCAATATCAACTTGGTGAACCCTTGCTTTAATCTTTCTATTAACTAATTCACGCTGCATACGAACATCATAATTAACATCAGTACCCATAATTAAATCAGCATTTGTTAATGAGATATCAGGTAATATACCATATTCTTTTCTTACACCACGAATATAAATTCTTTCACGATTTTGCGGAACACCAAAATCTTTACTATTTAAAACGTCCCATCTAATATTATAACCTAAATCTAAAAGAATATTAATAATAACTTTAAAAGTATTACCTTTGTCGTGAGATAAAAGATTTTTAACATTTTCAAGTAAAAAAAATTTAGGTTTTTTAACTTTTAAAATTCTTGCTATATCAAAAAAGATAGTACCACGTGCATCATCAAAACCTTTTAACTTACCAGCAATACTAAATGCTTGACAAGGAAAACCTGCAATTAGCATATCAAAATTGGGCAATATAATTGGATTAATTTTAGTTAAATCACCAAAATTTTCATTATTAGGAAAATGTTTTTGATAAATACTGGTAGCATATTTATCAATTTCAGAATATCCAATCATCTCATAATTAAAATCAGAATATTCTAAAGCTAATTCTGCACCACCAATACCAGTACAAAGTGATAAGACCTTAAGAACCATTTTTATGCCTCATTAATCGTTCAATTTGGTCATCATTTAAATAGTATTTTTCATCAACTTCATCTTCCATAATATCAGCAAGAATTGATGTACTATTAGTTACTTTATTTTTTTTTCGAACAATAAAATAACCTTCTGGAGTACTATATCCACGCACAGGACTAAAACCAAGTGTCTTACGATTAACATATTCCAAAGAAGTACATAAAAATTCTTCACCATTCACATATACACCCTCTTTTTTCTTTTTCCATTCTTTACCTTGATATTCAATCATACAAAATCCTCCAATGTTCTTTGTTTATTTTCTTTTTTATCTTTATCTACAATTGGGATATTATCAAAAGCACCAGCCCAAATTAAATTTTCTTTAATTCGTTTATTTGCTTTTCGTGGGGCAACTCTACTACAAAAATCATCAAAACTAGTAAACAAACCATTTGTTTGACGTTCTTTTAAAATTGCTTCTGATGACTTAATTGATACTTTATCTATTAAATCAAATCCCATATATATTTTTCCATCTACAATTGCTGTGTTTAATTCAGATTTATTAATATCAGGATTACATAATTCAACATCTGACTCTTTAATAGATTGTAAAATTTCTACTCTTTTTTCATCATCTTTAACATGCATAAGCATAGCAATAGAAAATTCTAAAGGATAATAAGTTTTCAACCAAGCAGATTGATAACCCAAAGCAGCATAACCCACAGCATGAGAACGATTAAAAGAATAATCAGAAGACTTTTCAATATCATTCCATAATTTTTCAGAAACTTCCTTATCTACATTATTACTAATACAACCTTGAATAAATTTAGGTTTAAATTCAGTAAAAGCTTCTTTTTTCTTTTTAGAAACTGCACGACGTAAATGATCAGTTTCTAAATCAGACATACCAGCAAGTTCACGAGCAACAGCCATAATATCTTCTTGAAAAATCATTAAACCTTGAGTATCAGCTAAAATATCTTTTAATCTTTCATCAAGATATATAGGATCTTTTCTACCAAATTTATAATCCGCATATAATTTATCCATACCAGAGTTCCTTGCTCCTGGTCTAATAAGAGAAATAGTAGCAATCATCTCATTAAAATTAGATGGCTGAATCATTTTAACACCTTGACGACCAGCAGCTTTTTCTAATTGAAAAATACCTAAAGGATTATTACAAATTGTTTGAAAAACTTTAGGATCGTCAAAAGTATATGGTAATTCAACATTAGGATCATTAATAAGTTTTAAGCAATCTCTTTGAATATCTAAAACTTTAACAGATAATGTATCATTTTTTAAAAATCCTTGTGCCTCACATTCAACACCACTATTACATATTACAATTGAGCCACCTACATTTACAACAGAAGTATAATTCCATAAAGGTTTATCAAAGATAATTAAAGCACCAGGATGTTTTCCATGAGCTTTCATTAGTCCAACTAAATCATTAATACCATTTTTGACAAATGAATATTTATTTAAAAAATTCATTACTTTATTATTTTTAGAGAAATTTTCATCATCAATAATATTAGTAATTTGATTTACTTCAGCAAAAGGCACATTTATCATTCTAGATAATGCTTTAATCGCCATTTTAACAGAATAAGGCAAACGTGTAACTACTTGAGCACAATATTCTTCACCAAATTCATTAATAATTAATTTTAATACCTCATCACGTTGGTCAGAAGATACATCAGTATCAATATCAGGCAACTGAGTCATAGCTCTAGTTTCATTAAGAAAACGTGCAAAAGACAGTTTATAAGGTTTGGGTGGAATTTTTGTAATATTTAATCCATAACAAACAACAGATGCTAAACAAGAACCACGAGCAGGGCCACGAAAAATACCAGCATCATCAATTAAAGCACAAATATAAGCAGTTTGAAGAAAAAAATCTTCGACACCAGTTTTTTTAATAATATTACATTCTTCTTCTAAGCGTTCTTGATACCAAGGATCGTCATATACACCTTTATGCTTTAATCCTTGAATAGTCATTCTTTTCATAAAAGAAAAATTTTCCATTGTTGGTGCATCAAATGTTAATTGAAATCCCATTATATCACCTTTTTAGGTTTTTTACAAAATATTTTTTTAAATTCATTATGTTTAGTAAACTTAGGTATTATTCTTTTACCCCCAATATTATTAACTGTAGTAACATTACATTGGTCAGCAATAATAGAAGTATTATTAATCATAGTATCAACTAATTTTAAATCAGAAAAACCAGACTCAATTGCTAATTCTTTAACTATTGTAGAAGTACCAACACAATTACTTTTTAAACTATCTTCAATATCATCAATTTGTTTACACCATGCGTCCGCTAATAATTCTTTTCTAACATCTGGATTATTAATAAAATGAGCATCAGTAGTAGCAATACAATATTTTAAATCAAACATATCCCATAAATCTAACATTTTTTCATTAATATCATTTTGTGGATAATAATCTGGAATTTTATTACTTTCCCAAGTAGGGTGAAATTGAAATTCTAATGCAATATTATCTCGTCCAAAAGTATCTAATAATTGATTTAAAAAATTTTCTGCATCTTCAAAATGTTGATTTTTATTTTCTTCATTTAAAGATTGTCCAACAGTACCTAACGCACATGCTGTTGAAATAAAAATATTATCATTTGCATTTTCAAACAAAAATGGATATGGCAATAAAGGTCTATAATAAAAATGCTTTATTGATGATTCAAATTGCATTTTATTAATAGTTTTTAAACCATTATCATTTTTAGCTAAAATAACTAAATGATATCTATTTGTATTTGATGGTTTCATATATGTTTCTTTACAATAAAACTCACAACCAAAAATTGGTTTAATATCATAAGATTGACTAGTTAAAAAAAAATCAGACCATCCTTCAACTGTACCATGGTCTGTAATAGCAACAGCTTTTTGTCCATATTGTTTAATAGTTTCAAATAAATCAGGGATTTTAATAACTGAATCTTGTATACTATAAAGTGAATGTAAATGTAAATTAACAAAATTATCTTTCATTTTATCACGTTAAATTATCACAATTAAAATCTTTTAAATATTGTATATTTGTACCAAATAAAATATCAGGTTCAGGAATGATTATGGCTATCAATTTCATATTAATATCAAATTGTAATTCAATGCCATATTTACATTCCTGTTTTGATACAACTTCTTCTTGTTTTGCTTTTCTTATTTCAAAAGTGTCTAAAAATGTATTATAACAACAACTTGCATTATTTATCATTTTTTTCCTCTACTTTCGTAGAAAATATAACATTTGCCAAATCTTCAATAGTAGATTTAGATTTTTTAGTTTTATTATTAACACTAAAGAACTTATATTCTTTATTTACTTCTGTAACTTTTGCACGATGCTTTTTAATAATAACATAATAATCAGTTACATCAGGATTGTCATTATCTCTTACTTCTGTAATCATTCTCATTGAACATTCATCGATAAATAACTGTTTGACATTAGCAAATTTACCATCTTCAGCCATTTCACGAACAAAATCTTCATGTCCCAAAAAAATAACTGAGGTTGGTAAAGTCATATATGGGTCATAAAAAGAATTAAATTTATCAGCTCTTACTTTCCAAGCACCCATAGGAATACCTTCATCAACGGCTTTCTTCTTATCAATACGCATAACAGCTTCACAATCTTTTAATAAAAAGCTTAAACCATCAATAATTACTGCTTTCACTTTAAACCCATTATCAATACCTTTTTGAATACTTGCTGCTATTGATGTAACATTATCAACAGTTGCTTCTTTATCAATAACAGTTTTACCTTCTTCATCAGTTACTACTTTAATAGGGTTAATAGGACGAAGTTGTCCACTTTCTACATAATCACTAAAAAGATTTTTAATTATTTGTGCCCCAGAATTATCTCTTTCTAAATAAATAACTATTTCATCATCTTTTATGTTATATAATGCAACATTTAATGCTAATGAAGTTTTACCTGATCCATTTAATCCGCCAATTAAAATTTTTTCATTAACTTGTCTAATGTTTTTCCAACTTTGTCCTTCAAATATTAATTTATAATTTTCTTCTCCTAAATCAACTTTTGGTTGTCTTGTGTCATTAGGAACATTTCCAAGATTAAAAGTAGCTTTTGCCATAATTATTCCTCCAATTCTTTTATTAAATTTCTTAATTGTGCTTTACATCTAGCATCTCTCATTATTTTTAAATCAAGTTTTAACCATTCTATTTCAGTTTTTGGTTTTTTATCTTTACTCTTCTTTACTTCTTTGTAAAATAAATGATCGTTCAATATAATCGTCCACCAATTTATCTAATTCAGTTTCAATAATAGCTTTTGAAAAAAAATGGTTAACATGACTATAATCTTCATCAAGAGTTAAAATACGATTTTCAATCCGTAAATTTCTCTTTTCAAGAAGAGAATAAGGATCTTTAAGATCCTTTATACTATACATCTTCATCTCCTGATAAATCAACACCAAAGAATTCTTCTACATCTACATCATCATCAACATGTAAGAATCCTCCAAGATGCCAATTAGTATTTTTACCATATTGAACTGATTGCAATACAAAAATACCTTTATCATCTTCATGTATATCTAATCCTTGTAATAATTCTAAAGGTATATAGACACTCATTAAAGATGATTCTAAAGTATCATAATCAATAAATTCTATATCAATTTCTGAATTAAACCATTTTTCTTTAATCACAATTCCCATTACATTTCCAGGAATAACACAAAAGTCATATTCTGCTTTTTTATTATCCTTGGAATAAGTATGTTCATCTTTAAAAGTTGATAAATCATTTTTATTTGATACAACAGTAAAATTGTCACCAAATGCTTGATTCCATTGTCCAAGAATTTCTTGAATATCATTAACATTATATGGTGCGGTTCTTTCTGCATCTAATAAAGCATTATTATAAAAAAGAAAATGATTATCTGAAAAAAATCCATCTTGTTTTTTATTTGCTACATTAACTCCTAATTTGCCAATTTGACAAATAGGAACATTAGTATCAGCTTTATCTTTACCAATAAAGAAATAACGAGGCTCAATGCTTTCATATTCACCATTATCATTTTGTTTAAAGGTATAACCTATAGCACGTCCAATGACTGATGGTCTTCCTGGTTCTTGATTTTCATTTAAAATAATTTGACCTTTTTTATCTCCCCATTGATATAAGGGTTGTTCATCATCATTAATTAATCCTTTACTAATAGCAGCGTCTTTTCCTTCAGTAATAAGAGTTCTCATTGCATAATTATATTGATTTCTATCGAAATCTCTATTTGTCATTCTACAAACAATCATACCATCCATAGAATTAGCCATTTCTTTTACTTTTTTATTAAAAGCTCTACGAACTTTTCTATAAGCTCTACCCCATCTTGCATCTTCAGACATTTTTTCTTTAGTAACAGAATCTACTTCTGGTAAACTGTCAAAAATTTCTTGTGCTTTTTTATCAATTTCAACTACGGAAATACCATTTTGTTGAGCAAAATTGTGACTCAATTTTTTTTCATAAATTGCTTTCATAACAATTACCTCCAATTTTTATTATGTCATTAAAACACAATATACTATTTATTATATCTCATATATAAAACTTTCTATTATATACTTTAGAAATATAATGCAATATATGGACAATAGAGAAGCTTCTTTTGTAAGAAATTATCATATCTTTGGCGAAGGAAGTTCAAAAATCTATGGTTTTAAAAAAGATGAAGTTCAAGCTATTAGAAAAAAATATAAAGAAAAAGGTGTGTTTTTATTGCCTGAAAAAAAATTAGCAGAAAACAAAGTACCTGCTAAAACTGGAAAAAGTAAAAATGTTTTTGGTGCAGTACAATTTGCAATTGCTTCCTTAGGTCCAGCAGACCAGGAAAGAATTGTAGAAATAGCAAAAAATATGCCTGAACCAGCAATATTGATGGACCAAACTATTGCAATACAAGAATACAGAGTACAAGTTGGTTTAAAAAATGAGTATGAACAAGGAAAATTATTAGATTCAACTGAAGCTGCAATTGGTAATCTTGTTAATATGATTCAAGCTAAAAATAATATTGAAGAAGGTCAAGAAGTAAATTTAAATATTAATAATAGTGTTTCAAGTTTGTTAGATGAAATCGAAGAGCATAAAAAATATAATAAAGAAAATGAAATTACTATTGATCCTACAAAAGAGCACAAAAAACAACAATTAAAAGAAGTTAGAACACAAAGTATTAATGATATATTAAACGAAGAGGCTAAAAAATGAAAAATATGAATAATTTAAGTGATGAAGAAGTACAAAAAGAAATTGAAAGTCTTGATAAAGAAATTACAAAATTTAATAATGAAACTATTCCAAAAATATTAAAAGTTTTAGAAGATGAAGAACATGGGGTAGTTGTATCTTGCTATGGATTAATTGCTATTGTAAATGCTTTAATTAAAAAGTTTGGTACATCAGAATTACTTAATGAATGTATGTATTATCTTCAAAACAATTTAGATGAAATCAATGAAATAAGTTCTGAAGATTAATTTACTATTTTTAATACTTGAGAAACTGTTTTTGCAGTTCTCTCACTTATTTGTTTATTATTAAATATCTTTTTTTTTCTTATTATATAATTAGAATCTTTTTTTACAATAATATATGCAATATTGTTATCTTTAAAAAACATTATTTGTTCTTTAAAGTCATTAAAATCTTCTTTTTTTAATGCACGTTTGTATACTAATCTACTCATTTTTATCACATATATTATTTAAAAAATAAATAAGCCTCGATCTTTCCCCATAAAAGATTGCACTAACTTATTATTATTGTTTATTACCACAAACGAGGCTTATTATAGTACAATCAGTATGATAAAATGAAATTAAAAAACAAGGAGAGGGGAATCCTCTCCTCGTTACTGGAATTGGAGGGAGTTCTGTGGTTATGTATGGGGTATAATACCCCAATAGTCTTGCCAGGAGTCGAACCTGGATCGGCGGGGCCAAAGCCCACTATGATTACCATTACACCACAAGACTTATTTTACGAAGTAAGGAGAGCCGGCATCCCTTACTTCAGAATCGGAGGTGAATTCATGTAAATGAATAGATTGGGTATTTTTAACTACCCAAAAGCCAAAGGGGGGATTTGAACCCACGATCTCCTGATTTCTTGTATAAAAGGTTATAACTTTTATATTACAAGTCAGGCGCTTTAGACCAACTTAGCTACTTTGGCTAAAAGGCAGAAGAAAAGGAAGAAATTAAGCTCCTTCATCTTCTTCAGTATTTTGTGTGTATCTTGTTCCAGCAGTTATTACACCATCAACAACTTGTGGTGCTGTGTATGCTGTTACCGCAGCAACATACCAATTTGCAAATAAATCAGGATTGGTTTGCATTAGTGCAAATGCAGCTAATAATCCAATAATTATTGTTGAAATTGATCCTAAATTGAAAGATACTTCATTTCCATTTTTATAAAATGTTGGAAGCACGAAAGATCCTTTCATAATAATTAGTCTAAATATGATTGCAATTATTACTGCAGCATATATTGTACTGTCAAACATTATTATTGACCTCCATATATTATTTTTTTTATTATTATATATAAACTTTAACAATTTTCAATTTCTGCCAAATCAATTTTAATATTTACATTTTGTTCATTAAGCATTATTTTTAATGAATCATTATTAAAACTTTTAAAATTTAATTTTGCATTATCTACTATTTCTATTGGTATACCTATCATATGTGCAAAATTAGGTAAAACAATAGCAGATAACTCTTCTGAGGTAAATTCTATAAAAATACCATTATCTAATTTTACTACTTCAGGTACATCTACTTCTTTAAAAATAACTTCTAATTCATCTCTTTGACTTTGATAATTAACTTGTACCATTATACACCTGTAATATATGTATATACTTATCATTAACTGAAAATGGTTCTTCCGTAATAAATCTATATTCCTTTCCTACTTTAATTTGTTTATAAATGCCTTCACTATCAGTAATATTAACTATATCAAAAATATCACCATTTTCACTCACTACTATATAAAAATGTTCACTATCATTATTAATATACTTGTTAGCCACTAATACATCAACATAATTAACATTATGCTGCTGTATGACCGTATCTAATGATGTAATAACAAAAGCACCAACAAAAAAAGTAATACAAAGAACAATAAATGCTATAATAATGTATCTCATCTTTCCTTGCCATACCTTCATATATTTTTCTCCTTTTTTTTCTTTTGACATGGAATACATTCTTTCTCAAAAATATAATCTATATCCATATGTAAATCATTTAATTTTAAATCATTAATCTGCTCAAAAATATCTTTCATTATAAAATTTGCAACATTTTTATTCTCTGCATCTTTTACAAACTGAACAGTATATTGAATTTCAATATTACTTGATGGATAATATTGATATCTAATGTTTTTAATATTTTTATTTTTAAAACTAAATAATAAATCTGTAACTGGTTTATATTTATTGACTAATTGTAAAAACTCTGTTCTACCATCAATTAGTACATTAAAAAGATCTTTCAAATGATATACCCAATAAACTTTACTACCATCCCAAAATTTAAATCTAAACTTTTCATCACGCATATCAATAGTCAATGATGAAATATCTTGTTGCTCAGGCATATTCTCAGACCGTAAAGCATTATAATAAATAACAGTTAAATTTACCAAAAAATTATGTCTTTGAAGAAAATTAAGAATATGTGTAATCTTCTTCATCTTTTCTTCACATTCTAAATACGTTAAAATACGTAATTCTATATATGTAGAATTCTTATTCATTCTCTTCCTCTGCAATTACACTTTCTGCTGTTATGATATTACTACCATACATTTTTTGAATATAATATTGTGTAAATAATCCAGTATATCTTCTCTGAAAATCCTTATCTAAAATTTTATAATTACTATACATTACAACCCCTCTCTAAAATTAATTAATAAATATTGAATATTACTATACTTAATTTCAATAGTAGCAAAATCAATTAAAATATTCAAACAATCTCTGTGAAATCTTATATCACATTTATGAACATAGATATCTGAAGAATTAAGAGTAATAAAATTAACATGATCAAATGAAAGCAAGAACATAGGTCCATCAAAAACATAGTCATTACTATATATTTGACTAAGAGTGTTTTCCAGTTCTAATCTTTGTGTTTTATTATTCATTATCTTAACCTCAATTATATTTTTTTAAAGTTAAGATATATATATATTATATTTTTTCAATTATTGATAAATATCATCACAGGTGCATGTATTAGTTTCTTCTTCTGTCAAACAAATTTTACATCCAGCGTTGATAAAACCAAAACTAATAATTGATGATTTTTTTACAGCACAACATTGAGTACTATTTTTTGATGAAAGAACTAATAATTTTACCCAATTTTCATCTTCATCAAGGTAAATACAAGGTGAATAAGTTACATTTTCTGTTTCAACAGTTAAAAAAAGATTTTCGACACCATCAATATAGGTGTCGTTAATATATTTCATATCTACAAGTTTTTTATCCATACTTAAGAGATGATTTTTAAAATTCATGACCATACACTTCAATCTTCATTATATTTGAATAACTATACCATTTACATGAATTTTGCCCCTTAATATAGAATCCAAAAGACCTAAAACCAATTAGATCTTTTGAAATACCACCACTACCAATAACAATTTTTTCATTGTCTATCATATATACATTAATAATCATATATGACATTATAGCAAACATAAAATTCTTTTTAAAGTCACTATACATTATCATCAGCTTCTAAATGTATATATTCATAAACAACAAAGAATTTATCAGTTAAATGATTTCTATAATCTTCAATAAATTCTAAATTATCAATACCCTCTTCCAGAACAGATGGATGACGATCAATATAAAATTCTGAATCAAACTCATGATAGTTGTATTCAGTTGGAAGATTGTATAAATATTCAAATTCTTCATCAGTTAAATAAAAAATATCATTTGATCTACGAATAATATGTTCTTCCCAATCATCTGTTATTTTCATCGAATGCTGTAATATTCTTCTCAATACGTACATTGTTTCCCTCATAAATCAGTATAGTTTGTAAAATTTCTTTAATTAAATCTGCAGAAAGTTTTACACTTATATCATTCTGTATGCAAAATGTCACATCTTCCTTTTTAGGCACAATTATGTTTCTTTTTTTTCTCTTATCATCTATATAAACGTTTTTACGTGTAATCAAAACTGACACAATATGTGCATCAGGAAAAAATCTCTTCACTTGGTCCATTCCTGGTTTATCAACAACATATACATTTATTTTATCTTCAACAAAAGAATCAAATAAAGTGCAATAAGTATATCCTGCTATTTTTGTAAAAGCAACAATATCTTTGATAGGAAAGAAACCAATTTCTTTTGTTGGTACATGTATATGGTCATAATCATCTGTCCGTTTTGGACGATCAGTATATGATTTAACCAAATAATAATTAACGTTTTTACATATTTCGTGGGCAATTGAAGTTTTACCAACCCCTGAATCTCCACATAATAATAAAATCTTCATTCAATCACCTTTTTAATTTAATTTCAATATCATCATGAGGTTTTTCGGTATAATAAAAAGCACCTCCTCGCTCATAAGCACAATAATGCTTCATACCAAACCATGACAAAGGATTATTTAAACAATGTAACCAAAATTCATTATCTGACCAACCACCAGTAATCATAACCCATAATCCTTTTTCAACTTCTTCTACTGCACCATATTCTTGTAATTTATCTTTTGCATACTCAATAACTCCTTGAAACCCCTCTGTTTTATAAATACGATTAATTTCATAAGTTTCTTGAAATTCTTTTTCAGTCATTAAAATCATCTACCTCAATTTTAACATCTATTTTTTTAATGTATTTTAAAGCATATTTTAAACCACTATTTTCTAATTTAAGTTTCTCATTCTCATCATTCAAACGATTGAGCATATCACATACTTCTGTGCAGCTCATCTCTTCACCATAATCCCTTATCTTAGGGCAACATTTACTAAATCGTTTTTTAGTCATCTTTTATCACTCTCCAATTTGGCTTTAAATCCTCGTTTTTCAATAAATCTTTTTAAAAAATCAATATCTTCATATAATAATTTATTTTTTTGTTTTAACTGCTCATTCTCATCATGAAGTTCTTTGAATATATCAAGTCTACATTCTTCTTCATATCTTGCCCTATCAGATTTCAATGCTTGATTTTCTTCGTGTAACTCATTCAACAAATCACAAATCGGTTTTCCATTACATTGACAAATTAGAGCATCTTTTTCATTATCCAGTATATCCCATTCAAATGGGTTTTCATCAACTCCATAAATAATTGTAAATCGTTTTTCAGTCATTTTACCTACCTCAATGAGAATAATAACTTATTACTTTACCCATTACTTCTAAATCTTCTTTTGTTAATACAATTGGTTCTTTTAATTGGTAATGCATTAATTTTGAATGTAATTCTTGAATAATCATTGATTGATTTTCCAATAAATGTATTAAATTGTCATTATCTTGTTTTAATTCCCTATTCTTATTATGCAACTCATTCAAGAGTTCACATAATGCCTTTGCAGAAGAAAAATGATAATCTCCTAAATCATTATAAATGCAAATAGCATTCTTTTCTTTTGACTCTACTAAATCAACAATGTCGCATTGGTTATGCTGATTTATATTCATTTCAAATCGTTTTTTAGTCATTCAACATCACCATTTTTAACTTCAAAATCTTCACAATGTACTAAAGAAACTCTCGCACATTCATAATGTCCTTTCCTACATCTTGACTTATAATATCCTAATTCAGAATCTTCATCTTTTACAAGATAATGATATTTACATTGATTACAAATTCCATCTTCATCAGAATATAATTGTGCTTTTAAATTTTTATTTTCTTTTTTTAACTGCTCATTCTCTTCTTTGAGTTCCTTGTTTTTCCTTTTTAATCTTGTGAAACTATCAAGAAGTTTATGATATGCTTTACTTTGGGATTTTGAGTGTAATTCCAAATTATAATTCTCATAGTGTAATTCATTCAAGAGTTCCACAATATCATCAATATCTGCAAATCCTTTATCTGTATGATTATCAATTATTACTACACAAGAAGTATAACAACTATCAGGAATATGTTTATTAAATCGTTTATTTTCAGTCATTTCAATCCACCAATCCTTTTGCTAATCTCTTCAAGGTTCTGAAATCTTTATGGTCTAAATCTTTCAAAGTTACTTCTTCACTGAAATAATAACTCATTTGCTCCCATAACATTTTATATAATTCTTTTTCATCATGTAACTCATTCAGTATTGTTTGTAATAATCTTGCATCTTCAATACATTCTGTTTTCAGTAATGGTTGCCCATTATCACTTAACTCTGCAATCCCCTCTGCTTTAG
>Ga0247610_10001455_pt1 | contig 29414 bp, 19 predicted proteins | sample 174DNAGHGhighgp2_FD_193483 | JGI IMG/M metagenome (GOLD analysis project Ga0247610, IMG submission 193483) | Sheep rumen microbial communities from Palmerston North, Manawatu-Wanganui, New Zealand - 1742 DNA GHGhigh gp2 | ecosystem: Host-associated > Mammals > Digestive system > Stomach > Rumen...
TCATGTTTAAAAAGTCCTGAAGAGCAAAAGAAAAATGCAGTATTTGCCGATGAATACTGCATTTTATCAATGGTGGAGCCGAAGAGATATTGCGTGCTTTCAATCTGCTAAATTCAATCGTATTTCGCAGAATATAACGGCAAAAGGAACCTTTTGTTATTTTCATCATGGGATTTCAACACCTTTTAAAGCGGGACATTTGACCGACCTGTTTACGAATTGTTTATGAATTCCGGAACCCCTGCCGTTTTCACTCTCTGCGTATTGTCATTCACTCCGTTTATCAGGTAAACGATTTGAAAGGATCAGGTAACAGAATAATGAATTTGCAATTTGAATACTTTTATGGCAGCGAAGCCGAACAATTTGCTTTTTACAGAATCCCGAAATCCCTCATGACAGATCCGCAGTTTGCCTCTGTCAGTCTTATGGCAAAACTGCTGTATGGTCTGCTGCTCGACAGAACTTATCTCTCAGTGGAAAATGGCTGGTTTGATGACCAGGGACGGGCCTACATTCATTTTTCCATTGAAGATATTGCCCACGAAATGCATTGCGGCAAAACCAAAGCTGTTGCTCTTTTGAATGAGCTGGATTCCATCAAAGGAATCGGTCTGGTGGAGAAAGTCCGGATGGGTCAGGGAAATGCGAGCCGTCTGTATGTGAAGAAGTTTTATTCTTCAGAAGTTCAGAATGTGAAATTCAAGAATTCCGAAAAACGAAATTCAAGAAGTTCAGAAAATGAAACTCTAGAGTTTCAGAATATGAAACCTAATAATACTGAAAAGAATAAGACTGAAAGAATAACAAAAGAAAATATACAAAGAAAGTCCTACGGTTCGTATGGCAATGTACTGCTCAGTGATGATGATTACCGGAAACTGACGGAAGAATTTCCTTCCGACTATCAGGACAGAATCGAATCTGTATCCCTTTACTGTGCTTCCCACGGAAAGAAATATAAAGATTTCCTGGCCACCATACGCTCCTGGGCAAGGAAAGATATACCGAAAACTCCAAGCCGGCCACGTGATTACAGTTTTGAGGAAGGAGAATGTCTTTAATGCAGCACATCAATAACTGTCTATTCGGAACTGCCGACCAAATCCCAGCGAGTACTGAAACAGACCTGCTTCGCTGTCCGGTCTGCGGAGAAGCACAGCAGACAGTGATCAACTTCAACGGCACAGAGTGCAAAGTACGCTGTATCTGCCGTTGTGAAGAGCAAATGATCGAAGAGGAAGAAGAACGTCTTCTCCGCCGCGAGAAACTGATCAGGATCGAGCAGATGAAGGCTCATGGACTGCAGGATCCATCCCTGTGGGAATATACCTTCGCACATGACAGCGGGGACAATCCACTGATGCCCAAAGCGAGAAAGTATGTTCAGAAATGGGATGAATTCAAGGCAGAAGACATCGGGCTGCTCCTGTTTGGAAATGTCGGCACAGGCAAATCTTTCTTTGCCGGATGCATAGCCAATGCCCTTCTTGATCAGGGAATACCGGTATTGATGACAAGCTTTCCTAAGATACTGAATACACTCGGAACCCTTTACAGCGATGAAAGGAATACGTATATCAGCAGTCTCAACGAATATGACCTTCTCATCATCGATGATCTTGGATCAGAGCGTGAGACAGATTATGCACTGGAACAGATTTACAGCGTCATAGACGCCCGTTACAGAAGCCGTAAGCCACTAATAATCACGACAAACCTTTCCCTGCAGGAGATGAAAAACTACGCTTACGGCAATGATCTTCGCTATGCCAGGATCTATGACAGAGTCCTTGAAAAGTGTCAGCCAATCGCTTTTACAGGTAAGAATTACAGACGCTCTAATGCAAAAGATGCATACCGGAAAGCTGCTAGACTGCTATGGGAATAGAACCTGAAGGATCTGACGGTGTAAGTTTTCGCAAGCAACGTATCTGGCATGCCATATACAGATAATTCAGGGATTTTCCCTGAGACCCACTATTGCAAAGGAGGTAAATGAATACCATGGCAAAGAGAAAACGAGGAAGAATGGTCTGCTGCAGAATGAATGAAGCAGAGTTTCACAAGTTTGATCAGCTTGCCAGAGAAGCCGGTATTCCCAAAGAGGTTTATATCCGCAACCTGCTGAACGGACTGATTCTGAAACCGGCCCCGAAAGAAGAACTGGTCGAAGTGATCCGACAGCTTCGCCGGATTGGAAATAACATTAACCAGCTTTCTGCTGCAGCTAATCGTAACGGGCATATGGATACCCCTCTTTACAAAGAAAACTATGCTCTGTTGCAAAAAGAAATCAATGAGATTAAGGGGCTCATACAGGACCCTATCGAACTGAAAGAGGAATACCCATGCCGATAACCAGCATCTGGCCGATCAAAGGCAGCTATGTTCAAGCACTCAGTTATATTGCCAATCCCATGAAAACGGAAGCGAAAGACGGTATCGTCGCAGAACTTGAAGATGTCCTTGATTACGTCAGCAACGGCGAAAAGACCAACCAGAAATACTATGTCACCGGGATCAACTGTGACCCGGACAGTGCCACGGAGTCTTTTCGGAAAACTAAGATTGCCTTTGGCAAGTCAGATGGTGTACTCGCCTTCCATGCCATCCAGTCATTCAAGCCCGGTGAAGTCGATGCAGCATTGACACATCAGATCGGCGTGGAACTTGCCGCAAAGATGTGGGGTGATAAGTTTGAAGTTGTTGTCTGCACGCATCTGGATAAAGATCATCCGCATAATCATTTCGTTGTCAATTCTGTTTCCTGGGTAGACGGAAAGAAGTTTGATAACAGCAGAAAAGATTATCAGAGATTCTCTTCCCTCTCCGATGATCTTGCAAGACAGTATGGGCTCAGTGTGATAGATAAGCCTCAGGGAAAAAGCAGACACTATGCCGAGTGGAAATCTGATCAGGAATACAAGCCGACAATACGATCAATGATCAAGGAAGATACTGATTATGTAATTTCCGAATCGGAAAGCTTCAAAGAGTTTGAAATCAATCTGCGGAAACTGGGATATGAGATCAAGCGTGGAAAGTATCTTGCGGTAAAAGCGCCCGGCGGCAAGAGATTCATACGCTTATATAAGCTTTCTGCTGTTGAAGACTATTCAGAAGAAACAATCAAAGAGAAAATCCTGAATAATTCTGCTGTGCATTTTAAAACGTTTTATATTACTGAAATACCTGCAGCTGTTACCATTGCCGGCAAAACAAAAGAAACAGCGAAGCTGAAAGGCTTTCAGGCATTATATGTAAAGTACATGTTTCAGATGGGAATCCTTCCTGAGCATAAAACCAGGAATCAGAGAGTGCCCTTCTCCATGAAACAGGATCTGAAGCATCTGGATGCTATTACAGAACAGGTTTCGTACCTGTTCAAGCATGAAATTATAGATATTGAATCCCTGTCTTCGCGGTTAGCACAGTTAACGAATGAAAAAGCACAGCTGACTTGTAAAATCAGAAATCTCTGCAAGCTGATCAGGCAGTCTGATGATCCCGTTAATATTGAAAAGCTGCAGTCAGACCGCGAAACCACGCAGAAAACTCTTAAGCAGATCCGGAAGGAAATCCGGCTATGTGAAAACATACAGAAAAGATCAGAAGCGTTGGAAACGATGCGTGACCGGACAGGCGGCACCATTGCTAAGGAAGAAGAGCGTTACCGATAATCAAACACTGAGTTTTCCATTCAATTACAGACTGTGTCCGACAATGAAACTGCATACAGAAGATCCTGGGTAACGGGATCTTTACTATTTCATCACATTGAAAAACAGGGAAAGAAATGCTACTTTAAAGCCACAAAGAAATGGGCTGGTCGAAAGACCCGGGTCCACATAACCGGCGGGTAAGACACCCGCCATTTGTTTTAAGGAGCACTAAAGTGGCAAAAGAGTTAAGCGTGTTTGTTGATGAATCCGGTGATTGGGGTGAATATGATTACCATCCTCTCTGTATATTTCTGTCCGGCTCAGTCAGGATTCAGAATCTTTTCCAGAGGAACGGCCGCGGCCATTTCCTTTCCTCCTTCTGTATTGGGATGCAGGCCATCCAGATGGAACCCGGATTTCAGTCTGCCGTTCTCATCTTTGCCAATTGTTTCAAAATCAATAACACCGTCTGCCTCCGAAGAGTTTCTGATCCAGGTATTGATTTGAATGCGCAGTGACTCGGAAAGATTGAACCATGCGAGAAATTCTTATGGGTTAATTTCACCACAAAAAGCCGCTTGGGAATATACAAAGAGAATAGCAGACCTGCATCTGCAAAGTATGCGTAACGATCAGCCGGTATCTTTATATGAGAGAAGATCGGTCAATGGGATCTTTACTGTCCGGCTGTTCTGCCGGGACTCCCGCCCCGATGCTGTCAGGCTGAGCCGGCTGTTCCGGGCAGTATCCCATACAGCAGGCGAAAACAGCCCCGTGTAATCATCACTTACCGGACTGTTTTTCAATTTTATGTCTTTTGGAAGCGTGTTACTGTCCGCACACAAGCAGATGTTCTTCTTTCATGTCGTAATAGAGCCGGAGACCCTTTCCTTCGGTCTCGTAAACACGCAGGATCCCTTTGATCTCATCAGGCAGATGCGTGATCTCTGCAGTTGTTTCCGGATACCGGCCAAGCATCTGCGGACAGAAGCAGATCGTACTATCCTTTTCAAAAACAGCAGTATAGAATATGCCCGATTCTACGAGATCCTGGAAAATATGCGATCCGTAGCTCAGCTCCGGAATGTATCCGGCTTTGGATTCCGACAATTCCGCAATGGCGGAAAACTCGCTGATATCATCAAAAGCCGAAGGTACGCCGAGTTCCGGCGAAGATGTGCAGATCCTTCCAGGAGTCAGCAGAAGAAGGTGCTTTCCTTTTCCCCTGTAGTGCCAGTTGACTTCCGCCAGTGCGTTCTTGATCTCATACTTCCGTTTGTAGGGCATGTTATAGTAGGCAGCCGGCTCGATCATTACAACGCAGTCGATATCGATCTGCCTTGAAAATCCCATGGAAACGCCTCTGGTCTCCAGAAGCACATCCTCTTTCGGCGTGCCCGCAGGCACTTCGACACGATCACCCTCCTCGCTCAGCTGCAGCGGCCTGCACTGCAGAAGATCGATCACATAACTGCCGCCGGGGGCGAAATTGATCGTATATTCGGTATCCACCGGATATTCATAGTGTTTCTGAAGCAGATTCAGGATGTCTTTCATATCCTGCATCAGGGCTTTGTTCCTTGTCAGCCCGTCGCATGAGATATACAGCACCTCTCTGCGCATTCCGAGCTCGCGGAAAAAGGTCTCCGTCTGATAATCATGGGTATACATCAGGTTTTTCAGAAAAGAAGGAATCTGTCCGGCCAGTTCCACGGCATCGAAGCCTTTGACGTCGTTGGTCTCGGAACTGACTGCATCAACGATCTGCTGGGAGTATTCCAGCCTGTCCCCGGTTCCGGAGCTGATGAAACGGGATGGGGAATCAAGGGATACCAGTCTTGGATAAGACCCCGTCCTGCGGTCAACAGCTGCGGTCCCAAGCCCCATGACCAGCCTCAGCATTCCCTCTTCCGGTCTTTGTGTTCCCAGACGATAAGGACTCGCGGAATATCCTACGCCGGCTGCACACGGCATAAAGAAATCCGTATAACGGGAACCGGAGACCCGCTGGACAAGGATCGCCATCTGCTCATCCCGTTTGTGCAGATTGCGACGCCTGCGGTAATCCAGGGCAGCCAGGCTCATAGTGCTGGCATAGACTGTACGCACAGCCTTTTCAAATCTCCGGAGGCGCTCTTCCGGCGTTCCCGTATTTCCGCAGAAAACGGATTCATATTTTCCCGCAAAGGCGTTCCCGAAACCGTCCTCAAGAATGGAGCTGGAACGCACAATGATCGGATCATTGCCGTAATAATCAAGGACCCTGAGAAACTCCGCTTCGATCTTCGCGCTGAATCTTCCTCCCATGATCTTTTCCGCAAAGAGTTTTGCCAGGGTGAAATAGCCATCTTCCGTACGCTGGCTGATACGCATATTCCAGAAGCCGTTATCCACGATATAGGAATAAAACACATCTGAACCGATATAGAAGGAATCATGCGGTTCCAGCCTTTCAAAGATATCCGGCCGATGGTTTTCCACGATCTTTCTGGCCAGCAGCATCCCGCAGGCCTTGCCGCCGATCATACCGGTGCCGATCATGCGGGAATGCACCTCAAAATAATCTTCGGGCGTGAAGTTGGCTTTGATCAGCGTGCGCATCTTTTCATCCCTGCTCAGCATGATATTGCACATGCGGCTGCACTGTTCCGTGATATCGATCCCGTTTTCATGCAGAAGCCTGGCATTTGTGAAGAAGCGCTCCCAGCTGTCCGTATTCCGGCTGGAGGCATGGGTGGTCTCCCGGTTCATAAGTCCGTAAAAATGACTGATCTCGGTTCCTTCCGACAGCATCCGAAAACTGAAATCTTCCCTGCTTAGACGATATGGCTGAAACATCGTCTGCGAATAGCGGTTCCATACCTTCATCGGCCTGACATACATATCCGTTTTGTCCGTGTAGACATCCAGAAACAGCTGTGTCGTATCGCGTATAGTCGCAATGGCGTCAAAGGAATGCTTGCCGCGGATGATCGGAAAGTAAGCGACCGTATCCAGGATGAACAGAAACGGACAGGTCAGATGGAAAAAGTTCCCCATCATGAGATCGGTCGACCAGGCCTGTTCAAGTTCGGAAAGACAGTCGAAAACATAGAAAGCGTCATATCCTTCTTTCTCGATCAGATTGTGAATATTCACGGTGAAGGTTTCAAAGCGGTGAGAAAGGTCGACGCTGATAATGCGCAGTCCTTCCCGTTCCGTAAGGATCGGCTCATGTTTTGCGAAGCGTATATAGATGAGATTGCGGTGATCTTTGACCGCCTGCTGCGCAAATCTTTCGGCGATCGGCCTGAATTCATCAAGTGACGGCACCTGCCAGACCACATTGTCGCCCAGGCGGATATTCTGAAGCGCGTCATCCATCATAGGGATGCCTGATCTGATTCTGTCAAAAGCTGCCATATCCTGTTCCTCCGTATGTACTGAAACGATTATCCGATAAGCAAAAAGGCGCCCAGACCAACTGAGAACGCCCTTGTTCATCAATACCCCAGGCAGAACATGCCTGCATATATATACACTTAATGTAGAACAGTTCACACATGTTTGCAAGCACTCCGCTTACGCAGACAGCGCTGCCGGCCGATATGTACCTGCAGGCCGGACTCACAGACTGTACCGGCGTGAGAATGCGACTGGTCTGACTGCACCTGCACCTGACATGTTACTAACTGAATACGGTCAAATGCAGTACGCTTATCTTATATAATAATGTGAAAGGCATACCGGCATAGCGCGGTATAGGCAATGATTTCAGTATCACTTGTGGTATGGAAAATTGCGCCTGAGAGTTCCAGGCGGTCACGCAGTTTTGCGGCGTTGGCCAAGTTGCCGTTATGTGCCAGCGCCATTCTGCCTTTCTGGTGATTGACCAGAAGCGGCTGCACGTTGGCTGCGCCATTGCAGCCGGTTGTCGCGTAGCGGACATGCCCTATTGCCATACTTCCCAAAGGGAAAGCACAGAGCGCCTGTTCATGAAAGACCTCCGAAACAAGTCCCGGTGCTTTATGAGAAACAAAGGTTCCGTCATCATTGACGACAATCCCGCAGCCTTCCTGTCCCCTGTGCTGCAGAGCATAGAGGCTTGTGCAGACAGTCCTGCTGACGTCGGCAGGCTGCTTTGTGAACACGCCGAAAACGCCGCACTCTTCATGAATACTCATCCTGAAACCTCTATGATCAGATCAGGTTGGTATAGCCCATCAGCCATTCATCCACTTTCCTGGCACATTCAAGGCCTTCCCTGATTGCCCAGACAACAAGCGAAGCGCCTCTGTGCATGTCGCCGCAGCTGAAGACTGCGGGCACGTTTGTCTGATATGAGCCTTCCGCTGAAGCGACTGTATTGCGCTTTGTCAGCTCTATACCTGCCGAAAGCGGCAGGCCGGGTTCACAGCCGGTAAAGCCGGCGGCGATGATCAGAAGATCGCAGGGAATTGTTTCTCTTTCCTCACTGATGACAGGTCTGCCGTCTTCAAAATGAATGTCCGCAATCTCAACCGCTTTCAGTCTGTTTTCTTCTTTGATCAGGGTTGTCACAGTCTTTGAAAAGACTCTTGGATCATGACCAAAGACATGGATTGCCTCTTCCTGGCCGTAATCGGTTTTCAGAACCTTCGGCCATTCGGGCCATGGATTGTCATCCCTTCTTTCTACCGGCGGTGCGGGCATCATTTCGATCTGGGTAACCGAAGCGCATTTCTGACGGATGGCAGTCGCGACGCAATCGTTTCCTGTATCGCCGCCGCCGAGGATGACCACATTCTTTCCTTCCGCGCTGACTGCGGGCAGAGATGGAATATGACGTGTTGTTTCAGAGAGATAGTCAACCGCTTTGATCACGCCACCGGTTTCTTCAATGCCTTCCACCGCCGGCATGCGCGCCTGTCTGGCGCCGCAGGCAAGGATGACGGCGTCATACTGCTGCAGCAGCTGATCCATGGAAATATCCTGGCCGACAGCGGTACTTGTCACAAATGTCACGCCTTCCGCCGCCATCAGTTCAGTTCTGCGCTGAATGACTTTCTTGTCGAGCTTCATATTGGGAATGCCGTACATTAACAGCCCGCCGGGATTTTCATCCCGTTCATAGACGGTCACATGATGGCTGCGGATGTTTAAGCGGTACGCCGCCGCAAGACCTGCCGGGCCGCTGCCGACAACAGCCACTTTCTTTTCAGAGCGTACCGGAATGTCGGCAGGTGTGATCAGATTCTGCGCGAAGCCGGTTTCAGCCAGCCAGCGTTCATTGTCGCGGATGGTTACCGGATCGCCGTCACAGCCATTGATGCAGGCTTTTTCACACAACGCCGGACACACCCTGCCGGTGAATTCAGGAAAGGGATTCATTTTGAGCAGCCGGTGAAGAGCGTGCTCATCATGACCGCGGTAAATATGATCGTTCCATTCAGGAATCAGGTTGTGAAGCGGACAGCCGGTTACCATGCCGTTCAGCTTAATGGCTGACTGGCAGTAAGGTACGCCGCAGTTCATGCAACGGGCTGCCTGTTTCCGCCGGTTTTCAGGACCGGATGAGACACGGATCTCATCGTAGTCCTGAATTCTTGCCTCACAGGCACGCTCACCGTCTTCATGTCTCTGATAAAGAAGGAATCCGTCCGGTTTTCCCATTATTCACCTCCCGCAGCGCGTGTCAGGTCCGAGAAAGCGGCCATTTCCGCGTTCTCCCTGCTGATGCCCTGTTCTTCGTAATAAGAGATTCTTTCGACCATGGCCTGGTATGGGGCCGCGATGATTTTCTTGAAATGCGGCAGCCATTCCTCTTCATTGTCAAGAATTGCCCTGGCCTTGGGGGATCCTGTTTCCCTGTAATAGTCTTCCAGGATTTCCCTGAGCTGATGAATGTCGTATTTTTCCGTCACTTCTTTCAGCACGAGTGAACCGGGACTGATATGGCGGTAGAGGCTGTGGTGTTCATCAAGAACATAGGCGATTCCCCCGCTCATGCCGGCCGCGAAGTTCTTACCGGTTTCACCCAGGATGATGGCAATACCGCCGGTCATGTATTCAAGACCATGGTCACCACATCCTTCGCAGACCGCCCTGGCGCCGCTGTTGCGGACACAGAAGCGCTCGCCCGCGATGCCGGCAAAATAGGCGGTTCCGCCTGTCGCGCCATACAGTGCCACGTTGCCGGTGATGATGTTCTGATCCCAGGCAAAACCGGCTTCTTTCTTCGGCCTGATGATGATCTTTCCGCCGGAGAGGCCCTTGCCGACATAGTCGTTGGCATCGCCATACAGGCGCAGCGTCAGTCCGGCTGGAATGAAAGCACCGAATGACTGGCCGGCCGAGCCGGTGCATCTTACAACCCATGTGTCATCGGGACTCTTTGTTTTCACGGTGCGCACAATTTCCGATCCAAGAAGTGTGCCGGCCGTGCGGTCCCAAGCGCTCAGCTGTATCTCCGCCGGCTGTTTTTTCGTCTTTTTAAGGTTGGAATGGAACCAGGGAATCAGTGTCTTCATGTCGACTGTGTTTTCAAGGCCGAAATCAAATTCACTGCCCTTTTCACAGCGGACTTCAAGACTGTTTTTCAATTCCTGTGCATACGGCATGTCGGGATTGCAGACAAGCAGATCGCTTCTGCCGATCAGCTCATCCATTGTCCGTATGCCAAGATCCGCCATGATATGACGCACTTCTTCGGCAATCAGCAGCATGTAGTTCATGACGTGTTCCGGTTTGCCTTTGAAGCGTTTGCGGAGTGTTTCATTCTGGGTGGCGATGCCGAAAGGACATGTGTCCTTTGAACAGACACGCATCATCATGCAGCCCATGGCCACCAGCGGTCCGCTGGCAAAGCCGAATTCTTCTGCCCCAAGCATTGCCGCGATCACCACATCGCGTCCGCTCATGAGCTTGCCGTCCGTCTGCAGGATCACCTTTTCTCTTAGGCTGCTTTCCGCAAGACAGCGGTGGGCTTCGATGATGCCAAGCTCCCATGGCAGACCGGCATGATGGATGGAGCTGTAAGGCGCCGCGCCGGTGCCGCCGTCACTGGAGGAAATCAGGATGACAGAAGCACCTGCCTTGGCGACGCCGCAGGCAACGGTGCCGACTCCTTTTTCAGAGACAAGCTTGACGGAGATCCTGGCGTCACGGCTGGCGTTTTTCAGGTCATAGATCAGCTGGGCAAGATCCTCGATTGAGTAGATATCATGATGGGGAGGCGGTGAAATCAGGGCCACGCCAGGCGTTGAGCAGCGGGTCGAAGCCACCCATGGATAGACCTTGCTGGCAGGCAGGTGGCCGCCTTCTCCCGGCTTGGCTCCCTGGGCCATCTTGATCTGGATTTCCTGAGCACTGTTGAGATATTCGATGTTGACGCCGAATCTGCCGGAAGCGACCTGCTTGACGGCGGAATTGCGTATCGTGCTGAAACGTGAAGGGTCTTCACCACCTTCGCCTGTATTGGAGCGGGCGTGAAGCCGGTTCATCGCTTCAGCCATGGTCTCATGAGCTTCTTTTGAGATGGAGCCGAATGACATGGCTCCTGTGTTGAAGCGCATGACGATTGTTTCAGCGGGTTCCACTTCTTCCAGAGCAACCGGTTCTCTGTCTGTTCTGAATGAACAGGTGTCGCGCAGATGATGCGGTTCCATCGCGTACAGAAGATCTGTGTAGCGCTGATAGTCTTCATACTTTCCGCTGCGGGCGGCCTTCTGGAGCGCCACGATGACTTCCGGCGAATAGAGATGGCTTTCCGCGCCGGAGGACGAGCGCAGTCCATGGCTGCCGATGCTGTCAAGGGTTGTGTCCACCTGCAGGCCCAGCGGGTCAAAGGCGTGGGCATGGCGGTAGAGAATGTCGTTTTCAATGTCTTTCAGAGTCACCGGCCCGCCTTCGCTCACAGTGCCGCAGAAGTAGGTGTCAATGACCTCATCCGCCAGGCCGAGGGCTTCAAAGATGCGCGCCGACTGATAGGACTGGATGGTCGAGACGCCCATCTTGGCGGCGATTTTGACAATGCCGTCACGGACAGCACGGTTGTAGTCATCAATGGCCGTATGGTAATCCTTGTCCAGAATGCCGAGGTCAATCATCTCAACGATGCATTCCTGGGCCAGATATGGATAGACAGCCCTCGCCCCGAATCCAAGCAGTGCCGCGCACTCATGCACGGTGCATGGTTCGCCGCTTTCAACGATCAGGGAAAGCTGTGTGCATTTCTTGGTGCGCACCATGTGCTGCTCAACTGCCGAAACTGCCAGCAAGCTGGGAATGGGAAGATGGTTCTCATCCACTCCCCTGTCGCTCAGCACAAGGATGTTGGCGCCGTTTGTGTAGGCCCTGTCACAGCTGAAGCACAGCTGTTCGACAGCCTTCTGCAGCGATGTGTTGGGATAATACAGCATACTGATCACGGCGCATCTGAGATGCGGCTGTTTCAGTGCCTTGATTTTCATCATGTCGGTTCCGGTCAGGATCGGGTTTTTGATTTCAAGCACGGCGCAGTTTGTGCTCTTTTCTTCCAGAAGATTTCCTTCCGAGCCAAGATAGACGGATGTGTCGGTCACGATCTTTTCACGGATTGAGTCGATCGGCGGATTTGTGACCTGCGCAAAGCGCTGGTAGAAATAGCCGAAAAGCTTATCATGTGAGCGTGAATACATGGCCAGCGGTGTGTCATGTCCCATAGAAGCGGTCGGCTCAACGCCGTTTCTTGCCATATGGTAAAGAATGTCGCTGACATCCTCATAGGAATAGCCGAAAACCTTGTAGAGCTTGTCACGGGTTTTCTGATCATGCTGGGGAAGACGGTGGTTGGGAATCGGCAGATCGCCCAGTTTTCTGAGATGAAGACTCAGCCATTCGCCATAGGGATTGACCTGAATGAATGAGTTCTTACATTCTTCATCATCGATGATTCTCTTTTTCACCGTGTCCGCCAGAAGGATCTTTCCCGGCATCAGGCGGGACTTTCTGATGATATGCTCCTCCTCAAAATCAAGCACGCCGACTTCCGAGGACAGGATGAGCCGGTTATCATCTGTGACGTAGTATCTTGCAGGTCTCAGGCCGTTTCTGTCCAGGCAGGCACCCAGCCTTTCACCGTCAGTGAAAATGACCGCAGCCGGGCCGTCCCAGGGTTCCATCATCGTCGCGTAGTAATGATAGAAATCCTTTTTGTCCTGGGAAATGGAGTCATTGTTGCGCCATGGCTCGGGAATCATGATCATTAGCGCCAGCGGCAGATCGATGCCGCTCATATACATGAACTCAAGCGTGTTGTCGACCATGGCGGAGTCAGAGCCGTCATCATTGATGACCGGATAGATCCTGTCGATATACTGCTCGCTCCATGAGGAATGCATGGTCTCCTCACGGGCCATCATCCGGTCATGGTTGCCGGAAATGGTGTTGATTTCCCCGTTGTGGGCGATCATCCGGTAAGGATGGGCACGGTTCCAGCTCGGGTTTGTGTTGGTTGAAAAGCGGGAATGGACAACCGCTATGGCCGTCTCAAAGTCTTCATCCTGAAGATCTTTGTAGAAGCGGCGCAGCTGGTCCACCAGAAACATGCCTTTATAGACAATTGTGCGGCTGGAAAGAGAGACGATGTAGGTGCTGTCATTGCCCTGCTCAAATTCCCTTCTTGCGACATAGAGCAGCCGGTCAAAGGCAAGTCCCTTTTCACAATCCTCAGGTTTTGCCAGAAACAGCTGACGGATCGCCGGCATGCTGTCGAGCGCCTTTTTTCCGAGAATCTCACTCTGCACCGGCACATCACGCCAGCCCAGCACTTTCATCCTGTACTTTTCGGCAATCACGTCGAACATCCTACAGGCAATTACCTGTGAGACCTGATCGCCATGGAAAAAGAACATGCCGACGCCGTATTCACCTTCTGAAGGCAGGCTGATTCCTTCAGTCTCAGCCGCCTTGCGGAAAAAGCGATGGGAGATCTGCAGCAGGATGCCGACGCCGTCGCCGACTTCGCCGCTGGCGTCTTTCCCCGCCCTGTGGCCGAGATGCTCGACGATTGTCAACGCGTCATTTACGGCCGCGTGGGTTCTGCGTCCGTCGATATTGACAACGGCACCGATGCCGCAGGCGTCATGATCCATTGTTTCTCGTGGTCTTTGTGCCATATTCTTCCTCCCCTGTTTTCACCTTTGAAACACGGAAGCCGGGATCAGATGATCACGGTGGTTCCATTCACTCTTTTGATTCACTGTCGACGATGTGCTCAGCAACTTTTGACATCGGCTGATGAAGGTTCATACTGAGGCGCTGCAGATAACGGTGGGCTTCCGTTTCGTCGATCTGCTTTTGTTCCATAATGATGTCCTTGGCCTTTTGGATCATGTCTCTGTCTGACTCTGTCCGCCGCGGAAGGCGCTGATAATGCAGCTGGGCAAGCATGTCAGCCCAGGCAATCAGAACCGATCTGGTCACGGGCATGGCCTGGCGGAAGATCTTTTCCGAGCTGATCTGCGAGAACTGATCAGGCCGGCACAGGCACAGGATCTCCACATGATCATTCAGGTCAGCCGCCACTTCGTCCAGCGACCTATTTCTCAGCCGAACGCCGGCGATGAGGATTCCGTCCTGTATCATCCGGAATGTACGTCTGACTTCATCCGCGGATGAGCAGATACGGATCACTTCATAACCGCTTTCCCTCAGAAAGGAAGCGATTCTTTCAGCCGTTTCCCCATCATGGAACGCAACTGCGAATTTAGTCATGGCAGTTCTCAGTACATCATGAGATACTCATCAATTTCCCAGTTGGAAACTGCTGTTCTGTAAGCATCCCACTCTGCATATTTGCCGGCGCTGTACTGGCTGATGATATGAGAGCCCAGTGTGTCGCAGACAACCTTGTCTTCCAGCATGAGGTCCACTGCTTCCTTGAGGTTTGCCGGCAGGCTGTCAATGCCCTTTGCCTTACGCTCTGCTTCATCCATGACGAAGATGTTTTCAAGAATTTCTTCAGGCGGTGTCAGACCGCGCTCGATTCCGTCCAGGCCCGCAGCCAGGCAGACAGCCAGTTCAAGATACGGGTTGCAGGAAGGATCCGGGCATCTCAGCTCGACTCTTGTCGCCTGTCCGCGCGCTGCCGGAATACGGATCAGGGCGGAACGGTTGGAAGCGGACCAGGAGATATAGCATGGTGCTTCATAGCCGGGCACCAGACGCTTGTAGCTGTTGACCAGCGGGTTGGTGATGGCACTCATGGAACGGATGTGTTCCAGGATACCGGCAATGAAGGCATACGCTTCTTTGGAAAGGCCTCTTTTGTCACTGGGATCGGCGAAGATGTTGACGCCGTCCTTGAACAGTGACATGTTGGTGTGCATGCCGCTGCCGTTGATTCCGTAGATCGGCTTGGGCATGAATGTCGCATGCAGACCGTTCTTCTGGGCGATTGTCTTGACTGCAAGTTTGAATGTCATGACATTGTCGGCAGTTCTCAGAGCGTCGCCGTATTTGAAGTCGATTTCGTGCTGGCCGCGGGCCACTTCGTGGTGGCTGGCTTCAACCTCATAGCCCATCTTTTCGAGCATGAGACAGATCTCGCGTCTTGTGGATCCGCCATGATCCAGCGGGTCGAGATCGAAGTAGCCGGCGTCATCGCTTGTCTTTGTGGTCGGCTGGCCGTTTTCGTCTGTTTCAAACAGAAAGAATTCACATTCCGGACCGACATTGAAGGAGTATCCCTTTTCGGCTGCCTTTACGAGTTCTTTCTTCAGTGTGCTGCGGGGATCGCCGGCGAACGGTGTTCCGTCAGGGTTATAAACATCGCAGATGAGTCTGGCAACCCGGGCCTGGGAAGGTCTCCAGGGGAGCACTGCATAGGAATCGAGATCCGGATGAAGATACATATCAGATTCGTTGATTCTTACAAAGCCTTCGATGGAGCTGCCGTCGATCATGATTTCATTGTTGACGGCCTTTTTGATCTGCGAAGATGTGATCGCGACATTTTTCAGTCTTCCGAAAATGTCCGTGAACTGCATGCGGATGAATTCCACATCGCCTTCTTCCACCATTCTGATGATGTCTTCTTTTGTGTAGCTCATACTCTTCTTCCTCCTAGAAATAAATAAAAGAGCAAAGGAAACCCAATGTCCTGGGCACCTTTGCTCTGACATGTATTATACTAAATGCCCGTATGTAAATTGTCAACACCAATTTTCAGAAATATTTTTCATTCCGTAACGCGATGATTCTGCGGCCTGCTTCAACGATGTCCTCTTTTGAAGCGAACATGGAAAAGCGGATCCATCCCTCCCCGCTTTCACCGAAACCGGCACCCGGCGTGGCGGCGATCTGTGCCTGCTTCAGCAGGATGTCAAAGGTTTCCCAGCTGCCCTTTCCTTCCGGACATTTCATCCAGATGTAGGGGGAATTTTTACCGCCGGCATAATACAGGCCGGCTTCATCAAGTGCCTTCATGAAAGCCTTCGCGTTGGCGCGGTAGACTTCATGAAGCTCTGCCACTTCCTTCTGTCCCTGCTCACTGAAAACAGCCATTGCCGCCTTCTGCAGAATGTAGGAAACCCCGTTGGTACGGGTTGTGCGGTTGCGCACCCACATCGCGTTCAGCGACATGTCATCCCTTTTCAGTTCCATCGGGATGACGGTATAGCCGCATCTGGTTCCGGTGAAACCAGCTGTCTTGGAAAGCGAGGAAATCTCAATGGCACATTCCTTCGCGCCCGGGATTTCATAGATGCTGCGGGGAATGTTTTCCTCAAAGACGAAAGATTCATAGGCGGCGTCGAAAAGGATGACGGAATCTGTGCGTACGGCATATGCAATCCACTTTTCAAGACATTCACGGGTGCAGACGGCCCCGGTGGGATTGTCAGGAGAGCACAGATAAATCAATGCCTGGACATCATGTTCCGGCGGCAGCGGCTGAAAGCCATTCTCCATGTCCGTGTCCGGAAAGATGATTTCCCTTCCATCCATGACATTGGCGTCGGCATAGGCCGGATAGGCCGGCTCGGGAATCATTGCCGGCATCTGTCTGTCAAACAGATGGAGAATATCGCCCAGCTCGTCACTGGCGCCGCTGGAGACAAAGACCTCATCCGCTTCGACCGGAATGTTTCTTTTCTGATACCATTGCGCGATCAGAGAACGCAGCTGCGGGTCGCCGCACTCAGGCATATAGCCATGGAACGTTTCCGCATGGGCCTGATCCTCCACCGCCTCATGCATCGCTTTGATGACGGAGGAGGTTAAAGGCTGGGTGACATCCCCGATGCCAAGACGCAGAATTCTCTGACCTGAATGGTCCGCAAGCCAGGCATCAATCCGCTTGCGGATATCAGCGAAAAGATATGATTCCTTGACTTTCATGTAGTTGAGATTCATGCAGATCATGTATGTTAAACTCCTTCCATTTCGATTTCAGCTTCATAGACAAAGGCGGCCGGGCCTTTCATCCAGAATTCACCGGATTCCACTTTTCTGAATTCCAGAATTCCGCCATCCAGCTCAACGATGACCGGTTTTTCAGCGGAAACTGTCCCGGTGAACACCGCTGCCGCCGCAGTGGCACAGGCTCCTGTGCCGCACGCCATGGTGACGCCGCTGCCTCTTTCCCATACCCGCATGCGCAGGCTGCCGTCTTCACGAACCACGACAAACTCCGCGTTGACCCCCTGCGGGAACATCGGGTGATGTTCGATATAAGTGCCGATTTTTTCAGGAAGAGACAGTCCCTTTTCATCGGTGAAGATGACAGCGTGAGGATTGCCGGTGCTGACGGGATAGAGGGTAAAGCTCTTTCCTTCGATTTCGATTGTTTCAGGTTCAGAAACTTTGACTGTTCCCATGTTTACGGAAACGGATGACACTTTTTCCCCCTCCACATCAAGCCTTAGCTGGCGGATGCCGGAGAGTGTTTCGATCTCCAACTCTGTTTTTCTGCTGAGCCCTTTTTCGTAAATGTATTTGCCGACACAGCGGATGCCGTTGCCGCACATTTTCGCTTCCGAGCCATCGGCATTGAAGATGCGCATGCCGAAATCGGCTTTGTCTGAATGCGTGATATAAATCAGGCCGTCGGATCCGGCGCCGTAATGGCGATCAGACAGCTTTTGAGAAATGGCGGCGATATTCTCCGGGACGTCACCGTATACGTATAGGTAATCATTTCCCAAACCCTGCATTTTTGTGAAGTGCATACACTTTCCTCCTTTCATTTCGCGTCAATAGCGGAAATCTTCATCGTCGTTTCCTCCAATACGTCCAACAGCATTCGTACGGTATCCAGTGACGTCAGCATGGTCACGTTGTTCTGCGCCGCCGTCCGCCGGATCGCCACACCGTCTCCGTAATGAACACCGGAAAGTATCGCTCGGGTATTGATGACATAGCTGACGTAACCGGCGCGGATGGAATTGAGGACTTCCTCGCTGCCTTCACTCGGCTTGTGCAGGATCCTCGCCCGGATTCCATGCGCCCGCAAGACCTTTCCCGTCAGAGTCGTCGCCTCGATATTAAAGCCCATATCGTAAAACCGCCTGATGAGCGGAACTGTTTCCTCCTTATCCTCATCCGCCACGCTGACCAGTACCGTTCCGTAGTTTTTCAGCGTCATCCCGGCTGCGGTCATTGCTTTGTACGCCGCCCGATGCAGTTTGCCGTCGTAACCGATCGCCTCGCCTGTGGATTTCATTTCCGGCGACAGATAGGCGTCCATACCGCGCAGTTTTGAAAAAGAGAACGCAGGGACTTTCACATAATAACGGCTTTTTTCTTTGGGATAACGGGAAAAGATACCCTGCTCTTTTAGTGAAACACCGAGCATAACCAGCGTGCCGATATCGGCAAGAGGGCAGCCTGTCGCCTTTGAAAGAAACGGAACGGTCCTTGAAGATCGGGGATTGACCTCGATAACGTATACTTTTTCCTCCGGGGTGACGATAAACTGAATATTGTAGAGCCCGACGATCCCGATGCCGAGACCAAGCTTTTCGGTATAATCCAGGATGGAGCCCTTTACGGGATCGGAAAGACTGTATGATGGATAAACGCTGATTGAGTCTCCCGAATGGACGCCCGTCCTCTCTACCAGTTCCATAATGCCGGGGACAAAAACGTTGTGCCCATCGCATACGGCGTCCACCTCTACCTCCTTGCCGCGTATGTATTTATCCACAAGGACGGGTTTATCGGCGTCCACCGCAACTGCGGCGCTCAAATAGTTCCGCAGATCGTTCTCCTTTGATACGATCTGCATGGCACGGCCTCCCAACACAAAGCTCGGACGGACAAGCACGGGAAATCCAATATCATGCGCCGCTTTGACACCGGCTTCCACGCCGATCGCGGCTTGCCCTTTCGGTTGAGGAACCCCCAGCGACAGCAGCAGTTTTTCGAACAAATCTCTGTTTTCGGCGCGGTCGATGGCGTCGCAGTCGGTACCGATGATCTTTACGCCCCGCTCGTGCAGAGAGTCGGCAAGATTTACCGCCGTTTGCCCTCCGAGCGTGGCGATCACGCCCTCCGGGTTTTCGAGTTCGATGATATTCATTACGTCTTCGGCACAGAGCGGCTCAAAATACAGCTTGTCGGAGCAGGTGTAATCGGTGGAGACAGTTTCCGGATTATTGTTGATGATGATCGCCTCGTATCCGGCTTTTTTGATGGTTTGCACGGCGTGGACTGTGGAATAGTCGAATTCCACCCCCTGACCGATACGGATCGGCCCCGAGCCAAGCACTGCGATCTTTCTTTTTTCAGAGGGAACAGACTCGTTTTCCTCCTCGTAAGTGGAATAAAAGTACGGAACATAACTGTCGAATTCCGAAGCACAGGTATCGATCATTTTATAGACCGGGAAGATCTCGCTTTTCTTTCGCAAACGATAGATCTCGTTTTCCTCCGTCTGCCATAACCGTGCGATCTCTTTATCGGAAAAGCCCTTTTTTTTGGCGGAGCGCAGTTCATCCGTATCAAACGGATGCTGTTTCAGTTCCGTTTCCGTTTCCGTAATGTTTTTCACCTTGCGGATAAAAAAGCGGTCGATACCGGTCGCCCCATAGATCTCTTCCACGTCGACGCTGCGGCGCAGCAGTTCCGCAACGGCGTAAATACGGTCGTCGGTCCCTTTACGGATATAGTTCAGCAGTTTTGCCGTATCCATCCCGTCAAATTTAGGAAGATGAAGATGAAAGGCGCCGATCTCAAGCGAGCGGACGCCTTTGAGCAAACTTTCCTCAAAGGTCCGTCCCACGCTCATAACCTCGCCGGTAGCCTTCATTTGGGTGGACAGAGTGTTGTTGGCGTCGACAAATTTGTCAAAAGGAAATCTCGGCAGCTTTGTTACCACGTAGTCGAGTGACGGCTCAAATGCTGCGGGCGTATTGGCAAGCCGGATCTCGTCAAGCGTCATCCCCACGCCGATTTTGGCGGATACACGGGCGATAGGGTAGCCGCTGGCTTTGGAAGCCAGCGCGGAAGAACGCGATACACGCGGATTGACCTCGATGAGATAATATTGAAAGGACTTGGGATCAAGGGCGAACTGGACGTTGCAGCCGCCTTCGATCTTCAGCGCCCGAATGATCTTAAGTGCGCTGTCCCGCAGCATTTGGTATTCTTTATTCGTCAGCGTCTGCGACGGGCAGACCACGATGGAATCGCCGGTGTGGATCCCGACGGGATCGAGATTTTCCATGTTGCAGACCGTAATAGCCGTGTCGTTCTTATCACGAATGACCTCGTATTCGATCTCCTTATAACCCTTTACGCTTTTCTCCACCAGCACCTGTCCCACCGGTGACAGTTCCAGCGCGTTTTTCATAAGCAATACAAAGGAATCCGGATCGTCGGCAAAGCCCCCGCCGGTGCCGCCCAGCGTAAACGCAGGGCGAAGAACGACGGGATAGCCGATCTGTTCGGCGATTATGAGTCCTTCTTCTACCGAACGAGCCGTATCGGAGGGGAGGGTCAGTTCACCCAGCCCTTCGCACAGTTTTTTGAAAAGTTCCCGATCCTCCGCCTGTTCGATAGACGTACTGTCTGTCCCCAGCAGCTCCACGTGGCACTCGGCGAGCACTCCCTTCTTTTCCAACTGCATAGCCAGATTGAGTCCGGTCTGCCCTCCGATACCGGGCAGGATCGCGTCCGGACGTTCAAACCGGATGATCTTTGCCACATATTCCAAAGTCAAAGGCTCCATATAAACTTTATCGGCGATCGCGGTATCGGTCATGATAGTGGCGGGATTGGAGTTGCACAAAATGACCTCGTAGCCCTCTTCTTTCAGAGCGAGACATGCTTGCGTTCCCGCATAATCGAATTCTGCCGCCTGTCCGATGACGATGGGTCCGGAACCAATAACGAGAATCCTGTGAATATCGTTTCTTTTCGGCATACCGTCTTCATCCCTCCATAAAACGTACAAAGCGGTCAAACAGGTGAGAGCTGTCCTGAGGTCCCGGAGCGCTCTCCGGGTGGTACTGAACGCTGAAAGCCCTGTCCCGCTCGCATTTTACGCCTTCCACCGTGCCGTCCAGCAGATTGCGATGTGTCACTGCAAGCTGCGTGGTTTTCAGGCTTTCCTCATCTACCGCATAGGAATGGTTCTGAGAGGTGATCTCGATCTTTCCGGTTTCCAGATCCTTTACCGGATGGTTGCCTCCCCGATGCCCGAATTTGAGTTTATAGGTCTCGGCGCCGTAAGCGAGGGACAGGATCTGATGCCCAAGACAGATGCCGAATATCGGGTATCTACCGAGCAGCGCTTTTACGGTAACCGCCGTTTGGGGTACGTCCGCCGGATCGCCCGGCCCGTTTGAAAGAAAGATCCCGTCCGGGTGAAGGCGCTCAACGGTCTCTGCCGGCGTATTCCACGGCACGACCGTGACACGGCAGTCCCGTTTGATGAGGGAACGGAGGATATTCCGTTTTATCCCGCAGTCGACGGCGACCACGTGAAAGCGTGCGCTGTCTGCCCCTGCCGTCCACGGTTCCCGGCAGCTGACCCGGGAGACGGCGTCCTTTTTCATTTCATAATTCTCGAGCCGCCGCAAGCCGTCGGCAAGAGGTGTGGAAGAGGAGGTCAAAAGAGCCTTTCTGCTTCCGAAATCACGGATGGAACGGTTCAATTTCCTCGTATCCACGCCGCTGACACCGGCAACTCCGTACCGTTCCATCACTTCGCCGAGGGTGTGCGCCGACCGAAAATTGGACGGCTCATCGTTGTATTCCCGCACGATCAGCGCGCCGATCGACGGGGTCTCGGTCTCATAATCGTCTTCCGTCATACCGTAATTGCCGATGAGAGGATAGGTCATCACTACCGCCTGATCGGTGTAGGAAGGATCGGAGAGGATCTCCTGATATCCCACCAACGAAGTATTGAACACGATCTCCAGGATCTTATCGGTATCCGATCCGAAGGAATAGCCGTAATACTCCTGTCCATCCTCCAGAATGATTTTTTTATCGGGTTGTTTTTTCATAGCGATGTCCTCACTTTGTGCGCTTGGAAAGTCGTTGTTCAAAGCGGTTTTTTCTTGTATCTGCCGGAATATCCGTGGGATATTCGCCGTCAAAACAGGCGCTGCAGCAGCTTCGGCCGCCGGTCAATTCACCCAGACACTCCACCGGAAGGAAGCCGAGGGAATCGGCGCCGATCATTTTTGCGATCTCATCCGCCGAATGGTGACAGGCGACGAGGTTTTCTTTTGAATCAATATCCGTGCCGTAAAAGCAGGGGTATAAAAACGGAGGAGCGGAAACGCGCATGTGGATCTCCCTCGCTCCGGCGTTTCGAAGCAGTGTGACGATACGCCCGCTTGTGGTCCCCCGCACGATGGAATCGTCGATCAGAACGACTTTTTTGCCTTTTACCGCATCCGAAACGGCGGAGAGTTTGATATTCACCTGCCCGGTACGGTCGCCCGGCGAGATGAACGTTCTTCCGATATACTTGTTTTTGATAAGCCCGATCTCGTAGGGAATGCCGGACGCGCGGCTGTAACCGAGGGCGGCGTCAAGCCCGGAATCGGGAACGCCGATCACGATATCCGCCTGTACGGGATGGCTCTTTGCCAGTATCGCCCCGGCGTTTATCCGTGCCGTGTGCACCGACCGACCGTCGATCACCGAATCGGGGCGGGCAAAGTAAATGTATTCAAAAACGCAGAGTTTCTTTTCCCGCTTCCCGCAATGCTCTTTTCTGGAAACGATCCCGTCTTTTCCGAAGATCAAAATCTCACCCGGCTCAACGTCCCGAATGAATTCTGCGCCAACGGCGGTAAGCGCGCAGCTTTCCGATGCGACAACGTACATGCCGTCTGATGTTTTGCCGTAACAGAGGGGACGAAAACCGAAAGGATCCCTTGCCGCGATCAGCTTTTGCGGAGACATCAGGACAAGAGAATAGGCGCCTTCCAGCTTATTCATCGCCCGGCTGAGAGCATCTTCTATTGAGGGAGAGCGCAAACGCTCTCTTGTCACGATATAGGCGATGGTTTCGGTATCGCTAGTAGTGTGAAAGATCGCCCCGTTCAACTCCAGTTCGTTTCGGAGTTTTGCCGCGTTGGAAAGGTTGCCGTTATGGGCTAACGCCATACGCCCTTTTTGATGATTTACTTCGATCGGCTGGCAGTTGCTGCGGTTCGTACCGCCTGTCGTACCGTAGCGGGTATGCGCCACCGCCATGGCGGCTTTCGGAAAAGAAGACAATGCATTTCCTGCAAACACGTCGCTTACAAGGCCCACGTCCTTATGTGAAACAAAAACGCCGTCGTCATTCACCACGATGCCGCAGCTTTCCTGCCCCCGGTGCTGCAAGGCGTAAAGACCGTAATAGCAAATATGCGCCGCGTCGATCGGTTTGTCCGCCATCACGCCGAAAACACCGCATTCCTCATGTATGCTCATATATCCTTCTCACCCTGCCGTTTCAGCGCCGCACCGATAAATCCGAGAAACAGCGGATGCGGCTTGTTCGGGCGGGATTTGAACTCAGGATGATACTGCACGCCGACGAAGAAATCGCGGTCGGTAAGCTCGACCGTCTCGACAAGAAGCCCATCGGGCGACGTGCCGGAGAGGGTGAGCCCGTGAGATCTGAGAACATCCCGGTAATCGTTGTTGAATTCGTAGCGGTGGCGGTGGCGTTCGCTGATCGTTTGCTTTCCGTAGCACCGCTCCATCGTCGTACCGGGCACAATCACGCAGGGATAGGCGCCGAGCCGCAGCGTGCCGCCCTTGTCCACGTCCTCGCTTTGACCGGGCATAAAGTCGATGACCTTGTTTTTGCATTGTTCGTCGAATTCACCGGAGTTGGCGTCGGCGATCCCTGCGGCGTGGCGGGCGTATTCGATCACCGCTATCTGCATCCCGAGACAGATGCCGAAATACGGCACGTCATGCTCCCTTGCGTACTGCGCGGCAAGAATCATACCCTCGATCCCCCGGGAGCCGAAGCCGCCCGGGACGATGATACCGTCAAGCCCGGAGAGCGTTCCGTCGGCGCCATCGTCCGTGAGAGTCTCCGAATCGATCCAGTGTATTTTTATATGCGTATTATGAGTATATCCGGCGTGGCGGAGCGCCTCCGCAACGGAAAGATAAGCGTCATGGAGCCCCACGTATTTGCCCACAAGCCCGATATGTACCGTATAAGGTCTCGCTTTGATTCGCTCCACCATCGCCGCCCAATTGTCAAGGTCGGGATCCGGCGCGTCGATCCCCAACTCGCGGCATACGACTGACGAAAAACCTGATTTTTCAAGCATCAGAGGCGCCTCGTACAGATTCGGCAGCGTGATGTTTTCGATCACGCAATCTTTTTTGACGTTGCAGAAAAGTGATATCTTGCCGAAGATCGCCTCCTCCAGCGGCTCGTCGCAGCGGAGGATGATGATATTGGGGTTGACACCCATGCCCTGCAATTCTTTTACCGAATGCTGCGTCGGCTTTGTTTTGTGCTCCTCCGAGCCGTGCAGATACGGAACGAGCGTCACGTGGATGAAGAGGCTGTTTTCACGCCCGACCTCAAGCGAGATCTGACGCACCGCCTCGATGAACGGCTGGGATTCTATGTCGCCGATCGTGCCGCCAATCTCGGTGATGACAACGTCCGCGTCCGAGTGTTTGCCGACGTTATATACAAAGTTCTTTATCTCGTTCGTAATATGGGGGATGACCTGTACCGTGGAGCCTAAATATTCGCCGTGCCGCTCCTTGTTCAGTACGTTCCAGTAGACCTTGCCGGTCGTCAGGTTGGAATACTTGTTCAGATCCTCGTCGATAAAACGCTCGTAGTGACCGAGATCGAGATCGGTCTCCGCGCCGTCCTCCGTCACGTAGACCTCGCCGTGCTGATACGGGCTCATCGTGCCGGGGTCAACGTTGATATACGGATCAAGCTTCTGCGCCGCGACCTTCAGCCCCCGCGCTTTGAGCAGCCGTCCAAGCGAGGCGGCTGTGATCCCCTTGCCGAGCCCCGATACGACGCCGCCGGTCACAAAAATATACTTCATCTTCTTTTTCCTCCTTTTTATTCCACCGTAACGGATTTGGCAAGATTTTTGGGTTTATCGATATCGCAGCCGTTCTCCTTCGCTACGTAGTAGGCCAACAGCTGGAGCGGCAGGATCTCCACCGCGGCGGAGAAGAGGGGATCCACCCGGGGAATGAACAACAGATCGTCCGCCACCGAAAGGATCTTCTGATTGTCCCGGTAGGTCAGCGCCAGCACCTCCGCCCCCCGGGACTTGACCTCCACCACGTTGCTCAGGGTCTTCTCCATTATGGCGGGATTACAGCACAGGGCGATCACCGGCTGATGCTCTTCGATCAGGGCAATGGTGCCGTGCTTCAATTCCCCCGCCGCATAAGCCTCCGCGTGAAGGTAGGAGATCTCCTTCATTTTCAGCGCCCCCTCCAGCGCCACGGCGTAATCCGTATTCCGCCCGATAAAGAAGATGTCCGGATTTTTATGGTACTTTTTAGCGAGAGCCGGAATGGAGGCGTTCATATCAATGGCCTGTTGGATCCTGCGGGGCAGGGACTGTACAGCCTCGATCATCCGCTCCCAGCCGTCGCCGGCCCTGTTCAGGCAGCGGGCAAAAAAGAGGGCGAGCAGATACAGCACCGCCACCTGGGTGGTATAGCCTTTGGTGGTGGCCACGGCGATCTCCGGCCCGGCCCAGGTGTAAACCGTGTAGTCGGCGAGGGTGGCGACGGAACTGCCCACCACGTTCACGACGGCAAGGGTTTTGGCCCCTTTTGCCTTACACTCCCGCAGGGCGGCAATGGTGTCCGCCGTCTCCCCCGATTGGGAGATGAGGATCAGCAGGGTGTGTTCGTCGATCAGCGGATCGCTGTAGCGCAGTTCGCTGGCCAACTCCACCTCCACCGGGATCCCACACAGACGCTCCAGAGCGTACCGCCCGGCACACCCGGCATAATAGGCGGAACCGCAGGCGGTAATGACGATTTTACGAAGAGAAGCAAGTTGGGGCACAAGTCCGGCCAGTTCCTCAAACTCCACTCCCCCGTTCTTGAGTCTGGGAGCCAGGGTGGCTTTGACCGCTCCCGGCTGTTCCATGATCTCCTTGAGCATAAAATGCTCATAGCCACCCTTTTCCGCAGCCTGGACGTCCCACAGAATACGGGTGGCTTTTTTGTCGATCTGTCGACCGGTGCAGTCAAAAATGCGGATGGATTCCTTTGAGAGCTCCGCAAACTCTCCGTCCTCCAGATAGATGACGTTGCGGGAGCGGTTCACCAGCGCCGTCACGTCGGAGGCAAAGAAATACTCCTCCACCCCCATCCCCAGGATCAGAGGGCTGGCCTCCCGGACCGCATAGATCCTGCCCGGCTCTTCCGAGCAGATCACCCCCAGAGCATAGGAACCCTGCAGCCGGTTGGCGGTCTTGATGAGCGCCTGCCGCACGTTTCCTTTATAATACCGTTCCATCAGGTGGACGATCACCTCGGTATCCGTCTCGCTCTGAAAGTGATATCCCTCCCGGATCAACTCCTCCCGAAGGGGAAGATAGTTTTCAATGATCCCGTTATGCACCACGGCAAAGCGGCCGTCGTTGCTCAGGTGGGGGTGGGCGTTCTCCTCCGTGGGGGCGCCGTGGGTAGCCCAGCGGGTGTGGCCGATCCCCGTAAAGCCCGGGACCGCTGCCCCGTCCTGGATCTTCTCGCACAAAGCGGCGATCCGCCCCCGCACTTTATGCACAGCGATCACGTTTTGATCCATCACCGCAACGCCGGCAGAGTCATAGCCCCTGTACTCCAGCTTTTTCAGCCCGTCCAGCAGGATCGGCGCCGCACTTTGCACGCCGGTGTATCCGACAATTCCGCACATATCAATCTTCTCCTTACGTATCGTTATTTTCCGCTGTCGCCGTAGTTGGAAAGCACGCGGGCGCTTGGATCATTGACATCGCAGCCTTTCCACTCTTTGTTGGGCATCCAGAAATCAGCGATCATGCCTGCCTGGCTGGGATAGTATTTTTCAAACAGTTCACGGTAAAGAAGACTCTCTTTTGTAAAAGGCGGACAGTATGTGAAAGAGGCGCACTTTTCCCTGAATTCTTCATCGGTGTAAAGCTCTTCGGCATAGGCCTTGATGTCATCGACCATGGAATGGCCGACGGCGTCGGAGAAAGCGGCCTTCTGTCTCCAGAGAATCTCATCCGGAAGGATGTGATCATCTTCAAATGCTTTTCTGAGCAGGTACTTGCCCATGTGGTACCGGTTCATTTTCAGAACCGGGTCAATGGCCATTGCGTAGCGGACGAATTTGAGATCGCCGAAAGGAACCCTGGCCTCCAGTGAGTTGACGGAAATGCAGCGGTCAGCCCGCAGCACGTCATACATGTGCAGCTCCCTGATCCGCTTTTCCGCTTCTTTCTGAAAGGCGTTTGCGTCCGGCGCAAAATCGGTATATTTGTAGCCGAACAGTTCATCGGAGATTTCCCCCGTCAGCAGCACCCTGATATCCGTGTTTTCATGGATGTATTTGCAGACAAGGTACATGCCCATGGAGGCGCGGATGGTTGTGATGTCCCAGGTGCCTAGCAGCCTGACAACATCCTCGAGGGAAGAAAGAACTTCTTCCTTTGTCATGATGACTTCGGTATGGTCTGAGCCGATGTACTCAGCCGCCATGCGGGCATAGCGCAGATCAATCGCGTCGGTGTCCATACCGATGGCGAATGTGCGGATCGGCTTTCTGCTCAGCTTCTGGGCAATGGCGCACACAAGCGATGAGTCCAGGCCCCCGGAAAGCAGGAAACCGACAGGCGCGTCAGCGTCGAGACGTTTTTCAACCGCTTCACAGAGCAGTCTGTTCAGTTTATGGGAAATGGCTTCTTCATCTTTCATCGTGAACTGGCCGACAGCAGCCGGGTCGCAATAGCGGACAAACCCGTCCTTTTCACTCCAGTAGTGGCCGGGCGGAAACGGAGTGATTGTCGCGCAGAGACCCGTCAGGTTTTTCGGTTCGCTGGCAAATGCGTAAGAGCCGTCATCCAGCTTTCCGTAATACAGCGGACGGATGCCGATCGGGTCTCTTGCGGCAATGACCATGTCTTCCTTATGGTCATAGATGATCATGGCGAATTCAGCGTCGAGGGTTTTGAACAGGTCTGTTCCATATTCGTAATACAGCGGCAGGATGATTTCACAGTCCGAACCGGAGACAAGAGGATGTTCCTCCATCAGCCTTTCACGGATGGGTCTGAAACCATAGAGTTCGCCATTGCACACGGCCAAGTCGCCGTTCATCTCAAACGGCTGCATTCCCTTTTCATCCAGTCCCATGATGGCAAGGCGGTGGAATCCCATCCAGCCTTTTTGAAATTCAATGAGCCGGCTCATGTCCGGACCTCTGGATCTGGTTTCCTCAAAACATTCTTTCAGCTTGTCATAAGGAACATCTTTTGACAGTACAGTGAAGATTGAACACATAAAACGGCACCTCCGGTATCGGCAGTCATCCTGAAATGATTCAGGACGAAGGCTGCCTCTCCGTGGTGCCACCTGATTTGCTTCTCATAGGTTCCATCAAACCTTTGCGGGGATAACGTGCCGCTCTTCACGCCTTCCCTACTGATCACCTTTGACGTTCAGGTCGGACTTGGAAGTGTTTTTCCATACCGGTTTCATGCGGGATTCCCACCAGCGCCCGCTCTCTTGAAATGAAATAACGGATGTACTCCTCTTCCGCTCCGCTTTTTTTGTATACATGCATTCTATCTTCAGTTCCGCCTTCCCGTCAATCTTTTTTCATTTATTTTCTGAAATTTATTTGATTTTCTTTCATTCTATGAAAATTGTTTCTTTCTGTCTCCTTAATAAGGAAAGATGGTCCGTCCAGACAGAAAAGCAGAGAATTCAAGTCTGAAAAAAAGACGTTGACACCGTTTGATGCGGTGTGTAAAATGTGGGCATTGAGGCAAGGGTGCCCAACGGGTGCCCCTGCCTTTTCTTGTAAAAAGGCCGGCGGAAACCCTGAATTCACAGCTGTGAAAGTCTTTCTTTCATATAAATTCAGGAGGATGGAAATATGGATGAAACATTGCGGACACTCGTAAGCACGGAAGTATTCAGTGTCTGGTTCCTGGCCGGAGCAGCGCTGGTATTCTGGATGCAGGCCGGATTTGCCATGGTCGAGGCAGGCTTCACAAGAGCCAAAAACACCGGCAACATTCTGATGAAGAACCTGATGGATTTCTGCATCGGAACAATCGTCTTCATACTGATCGGGTATGGCCTTCTTAT
>Ga0247610_10001456_pt1 | contig 29404 bp, 28 predicted proteins | sample 174DNAGHGhighgp2_FD_193483 | JGI IMG/M metagenome (GOLD analysis project Ga0247610, IMG submission 193483) | Sheep rumen microbial communities from Palmerston North, Manawatu-Wanganui, New Zealand - 1742 DNA GHGhigh gp2 | ecosystem: Host-associated > Mammals > Digestive system > Stomach > Rumen...
ATTGTGTTCTTGCTTCTGCTTTTGTCATAAACGAAAAATTTTCCATATTTACCCCACATGGTAATAACGAAAAATTCCGCTTAGGACGCATTATATCCACATTTTTTTGCGAAACAAATATATTATGCTTCGATAATAACATCGCCAATTTTGAAAATAGACGAACATTTTTATCATTTACATCACTTCCATGATAAGTCGTAATTACTGGCACTTTTCGCTGAAGATTAGCTAATAATCCGCTTAATCCATAATGTGCATGAATAATATCTGGATTAAAAGCGCTTATTTTGGCTTTAAGTAATGAAAAACTCGATAAATAACCTTTAAAGCCCTTCCCTACAATTCCAAAATAATCAACTTCAACTCCTATTTTTTGCAAAGATTCTACTTGATCAACAATAAACGGAGCAAAAAATCCTTTATTATACGACGCTACAATAAGTACTCTCATTACATTCTTTCAGGTACTTCTATACCAAGCAAAGACATTCCATTGCTAATAATTTTTGCCACATTTGCAGAAAGCAATACCCTGAAGTCTTTCAACGATGTATTTTCTTCATTAAGAATTGAATAATCGTGATAAAATTGATTGTATTCTTTAACCAAATCGTAAACATAATTAGCAATTGCAGAAGGACTATAATCCATTCCTGCTTGACGTACTACATCAGCAAATTCATACATTTTAGCAATTACTTCTATCTCTTTTTGAGACAAAGAAATATCGGCAACTTTTATATTTTCAAGGGCGCCGCCTTTTTCTTTATACTTACGTAAAATAGATTGAATACGAGCGTAGGTATATTGAATAAATGGACCTGTATTTCCATTAAAATCGATAGATTCTTTGGGATTAAACAACATATTCTTACGAGGATCTACTTTCAAAATAAAATATTTCAAAGCTCCCAATCCAACAATACGAGATATATTATTTTCTTCCTCAGTTGTAAGACCATCCAATTTGCCTAATTCTTTAGAAATTTTCTTAGCAGTCTCTATCATTTCTTCCATCAAATCGTCGGCATCTACAACGGTTCCTTCTCGCGATTTCATTTTTCCTTCTGGCAATTCTACCATACCGTATGAAAAATGGACTAAACTTTTACCAAATTCAAAGTTCAAACGATCCAACAAAATTGACAATACTTGGAAGTGATAATTTTGTTCATTACCTACTACATATATCATTTTATCAATTGGATAATCATCGAAACGTTTTTTAGCAGTACCTATATCTTGAGTCATGTACACCGAAGTACCATCGGCACGAAGCAACAATTTTTCATCCAAACCGTTTTGAGTTAAATCGGCCCAAACCGAACCATCTTCTCTTTTATAGAATACGCCTTTTTCTAATCCTTCTAACACTTTTTTCTTACCTTCCAAATAGGTTTCCGATTCATAATAAATCTTATCAAAATCAACACCCATTTTTTTGTAAGTCTCATCAAAACCCGCATAAACCCAAGAATTCATTGTCTTCCATAACGCAATTGTTTCAGCATCTCCACTTTCCCACTTACGCAACATTTCTTGTGCTTCAAGCATAATTGGAACATTTTTCTTAGCTTCTTCTTCAGTCTGACCTTGCGCTACTAGTTCTGCTATTTGCTTTTTATATTCTTTATCAAAACATACATAATAATCGCCTACCAAATGATCGCCTTTTTTACCCGAAGACGCTGGTGTTTCTCCATTCCCAAATTTCAACCATGCCACCATCGATTTGCAAATATGTATACCTCTATCATTGACTATATTTGTTTTTACTACTTTATTTCCGTTGGCTGCAAGAATTCTACACAAACTACTTCCTAACAAGTTGTTACGAACATGACCTAAATGTAATGGCTTATTAGTATTAGGTGATGAATATTCTACCATTACCAATGGCGATTTTTCTGTTTGCTTAACAAAACCATATTGATTATCAGCATTTATTACATTCAAAACCGACAACCAATAGTTGGTATCTATCGAAATATTCAAAAATCCTTTAATAACATTATAATTAGCTACTAACGACTCGTTCGCTGACAAAAACTCGCCCAACATTTTAGCAGTTTCTTCCGGACTTTTTTTAGAAATTTTCAAAAAAGGGAAAACTACAATTGTAAAATCACCTTCAAACTCTTTTTTAGTTTTTTGGATTTGAATCATTTGTTCGGAAACTTCTGCAGAAAATAGTTCTTTCACCGCTGCTTTTACCGAATTCGCTAAGGTTTGTTCTATATTCATATTTTATAAATTTCTAAAGATGTACAAAAGTAATGATTTTTGTTAAAATTTAATTTATAAATTCAGCAAAAACTATTCATTACCCATCTATATTATCAAATTATTTTCTTAGATAAAAACTTATACCTCTATTTATTCTTTATCTCCTCAGTCCTCTAATTACACAGCTTACTCATAAACTTATTACTGACTTAAATACTATTATTCATAAAATAAAAAAGGTGCCCTTGTAGAGCACCTTTTATTTCATCAAAACTTGTTAAATTATTTTACTGCATCAGCAAGTTCTGAACCAGCTTTAAATTTGCAAACTTTTTTAGCTGGAATTGTCATTTGTTTTCCAGTTGAAGGGTTAACACCTGTACGTGCACCTCTTTCTGATACTGAAAAAGTACCAAATCCTACTAAACTTACTTTATCGCCAGCGTTTAGAGATTCTTTGATTGATTCTACAAAAGCATCCAATGCTTTTTTTGAATCTACTTTGCTTAAACCTGCTTTTTCAGCAATTTTGTTAATTAAGTCAGCTTTGTTCATTGTGTTTTTAATTTTATGTTTAACAATATAGATTAACTTTCTTATTATTATGTCCGTTTCTTTCATTTTTTCGATATGCAATAATAAAAATAAATTATATATCACACAAATTTTTTTTACTTTTTTTAATATTTTGTATAAAAATTTATAAAAAAAAAACTAAATTCTCTCCAAATTATGATTTTTTAGCAGTTTTTTTGATAATTTTGAGGAAAAAATACAACAATGAATTTCTCTAAATCTATAGATACTCCTGTAATTAAAAACCTTATTATTATCAATATCTTAATTTGGTTGATATCTATTACAGGAATTAATGTATTCCACATCAATATTACCCAATGGACTGGACTACACTTCTTCGCTGGAAGCAAATTTAATATCGCTCAATTGTTCAGTTACATGTTTATGCATGACACAAGAAGTATATCTCACATTTTTTTCAATATGTTTTCCCTTTATATGTTTGGATCTACTTTAGAACAATATTGGGGAAGCAAACGCTTTCTACTATTTTATATAGTTTGCGGTTTAGGAGCAGGAATCGTTCAAGAATTGGCTTGGCTATTCGATTTTAGAGAAATTTACTTCAACGACATGATTAACAATATTGATATAGGAGAAACTATCGTTAGTAAAGCCGATTTTTATAACATACCTTTGACTGTTGGTGCTTCAGGTTGTATATTCGGACTCCTACTCGCTTTCGGTATGCTCTTCCCTGATGTCCCTATTATGCTATTATTTATACCTATTCCTATTCGTGCAAGAATTTTTGTAATCATTTATGCTGTCGCAGAATTCTTCCTTGGTGTTACCAATTTCTCTGGCGACAACATCGCTCATTTTGCTCACCTCGGTGGCATGATTTTTGGATACATTCTAATCAAATATTGGCAAAAAAAACAGTTTAATAATTATTAATATGAATTATTATCAAAAATTTAAAAACGAATTCAAATACGGAACAACTCTCCATAAGTTGATTTATACCAATGTCATCGTTTTTTTGATTATACTTTTCATAAAAATATTATCAAATTTCATCCCTGAAGTAAATATAATAACCGATTATTTGGTTCTCCCTTCCAACCCTACTACTTTACTTCACCGACCTTGGACCATACTCTCTTATATGTTCCTACATTTTGATTTTATCCACATCTTCTTCAATTTGTTGGTAATCTATAGTTTCGGTAATCTATTTCTCTACTTCTTCTCTCAAAGAGATTTAGTGGCTGTATATTTATTGGGAGGAATTGTTGGAGGACTTCTTTTTATCCTCTTTTTCAATTTTTTTACACCTGGAACAGCTATTCTTATTGGAGCTTCAGCTTCTGCAATGGCCATTATTTTAGCAATAGCTACCTATGCACCTAATTATAGTTTCCATCTTACACTTATTGGTGAAGTCAAAGCAAAATATTTAGCTATTTTCTTAGTAGTAATCGATTTAATCAGTGTCCCAGCTTTCAACTCTGGAGGACATATCGCTCATATTGGAGGGGCTTTATTTGGCTTTTTTTATGGCTACTTCTATAGAAAAGGAAAAAATATTGCTAAACCTTTCAATAATTTTTTAGACAAATTAGTTAATTTAATAAAAAATCGTCCTACATTTAACGTTACTTTCAACGATAATCCTAAAAGACCTGAAAGTGACCAAGACTATCGTGACAGAAAAGCTAAAGAACAAGAAGAATTAGATAAAATCTTAAAAAAAATTAAACTAAACGGATACAATAGTCTGACTGAAAACGAGAAAAAACAATTATTCAATGCGAGCCAAAAAAAATAATACATTATTTACCAAAATTTTATACCAAATAATTTTGGTATTAAATTGCATCACTGCAGTATTGTTATTATGTGCTTATCTCACACGATATATCAATCCTGCAGAGAATCATTCGTTTGTATTTATTGGCATTTCTTTCCCTTATCTTATAATTTTCAATCTTATTTTCTTATTTTTCTGGATTTATTGGACAAAAAAATATTTTTGGATATCTCTTCTTGCTATACTCCTTTCTATTCCTAACATTAAACTGTTTTTCCCAATAAATCTTCAGACTGAAAAAGATTTTAGCAACGCTATAAGTGTTATGACTTACAATCTTGATTCTATAAACAATAAGGATCTTATTATTAATTATATAAAAAGTAGTAACTGCGATGTTATATGCTTACAAGATTGTCATTTTGACATAAAACAAAATAGCATCTACACTCATTCCTTCTCAAACAACGGAACTATTACATTATCTAAATACCCAATTTTAAGAAATAAAATCATTGGTAATCAAACAGATTGCAACAATTCTTTTTATAGTGATATTGATTATAAAGGAAATCGAGTACGAATTTTTAATTGCGATTTCTCTTCCGCATCTAAAGATTCTTGCTTTGACCATTTTAGCATACCTATTCATAAAATTTATGCTGCTCTTGATGGTCATCAAGAACATGCCAAAGAAATTGCTAAAAGTATCAATGCTTCTCCTTACAAAGTAATTTTATGTGGAAATATAAACGAATCTCCTATTTCCTATACCTACAATATTCTTTATAAAAAACTCTCTGATGTTTTTGTTGAAAAAGAATCGGGTTTAGGAACTACATACGATAAAAAAGTGTATATGCTTCGTTGGGATTACATTTTTTGCGACAAACGTATTATTCCCGTAGATTATAGAAAAGAAAAAGTTGATTTTTCTTTACATTATCCATTAATTTGTTCATTCTTAATAAATTAACTATATGAAACCTATTGTTAGCATAATTATGGGAAGTACATCCGATCTTCCTATTATGGAAAAAGCAGCAAAAATTTTCGATGAATTTGAAATTCCTTTTGAAATCAATGCTCTTTCTGCACATCGAACTCCTGCAGAAGTTGAAAAATTTGCTCACGAAGCTCAAGGTCGTGGCATCAAGGTAATTATAGCTGCTGCTGGTATGGCGGCACACCTACCTGGTGTAATCGCTGCTATGACGCCTCTACCTGTCATTGGCGTTCCTATCAAATCAACCCTTGAAGGTATGGACGCTTTATTAGCAATTGTACAAATGCCTCCTGGAATTCCGGTTGCCACTGTTGGTATAAATGCTGCTATGAACTCTGCCATTTTAGCCGTTCAAATATTAGCACTTAGTGATGAAAAAATAGCCAAACAATTGGTAAATTATAAAGCTAGTTTGAAAAACAAAATTGTAGCTGCTAACGAAGAATTAAAAAATGTTCAGTTTAAATTTAAAACAAACTAAATAACATAAAAAAATCCTCTTGAAAATTCAAGAGGATTTTTTTTACCATCCACGTCCCTTAATCTGTATCCAACTCCACAATATATCGGCAAATATCATGGCACACAGCCACAATACATAATACTTTTTATGTTTAGATTGCGTTAAACTCACTCCATATGCAGCCAATATCATTGAAAAAGGTAAAACTGGTAAATGAAAACGCTCCGAATGAGCAAATGAACTAAATGCTATTACAATCAAATAACCACATGTGATAGCTATTAACAAAATATATTTACGCCACTCTTTTCGAATAATCATCATCAACAACGCAAATATAACAAAAATAGACATGATATTTTTAATATAATTACCACCATGCAACATTTGTTGTTGCTCATGCGTAGGAATATCCAACATCGTAGGAAATGGTATGGTAAAAATGACTGGTAAAAATAACGTCCCTGATGCATATCGTGCAAAACGATTACCATCCTCTCGATTGGCTCGCCACTCCATATTATTGACTTGAATAGTTGACGCATTTTCGACAATCACATTTGATTCTTCTGCAATATTACCTGTAAACATTATCAAAGCGAAAATGGTAGAAATAACTGTCAATAAAGACTTTTTCCAAAAATCTATATGCCTTTCTTCATTAAAAATAATAGCTACAAACAAAGCTAAAAAAGCCACCATTCCCAAAACTGTACGGAATGTGAATAATGTTAAACCTAATAAAAATGTAAATGCCAATTTGTGCAAAGGAATGTGTTTTTGCTTTAAAACAAAATCGGTTCGCTCAATAAATAAAACCAATAAAAACAGCATCTCTATTTCTTTCAAATGAACTCCACAATAATAAATCATATTAGGCATCAACACACAAAATAAAGTTCCCATTTTAGCTATTGATTCCTCAAAATTACGACGTGCAAGTCGGTATATCAACACGCAAGTATAAGCCCCTAAAATAGCTTTTACTAATCGAGCTATCATAATAGATTTACCCGTAACTAAATAAAGCAAAGTAAGATATACCGGATAACCCATATCCGACAATCCTATTCTTCCTCCATAAGAAAACTTAACAGCATCGATAATCCCCATACCTGAAGATACATGACGACAGGCATCGGCGGCCGAAATATGATAAATATAGGCATCGGCCGAATGATACTCAAATGGAATTCCTGTATAGTAAATAAAATAAAAATACGAAAATACCACGTACACTACCCTCAACGAGAAAGCCAAAAGGAATATGTATTTAACAAAATTTCTATCGGTATATTGAATGGTTAACTTAGAAATATATGTTCCTAAATAGAAAAACAAAACCACCTCTACTATACCAAAAATCACAAACTGCATCGACATGGCAAATTTTACGAAAATAAAATTCACCAACACCAATGCAATTAGATAGGCAAAAATGGCATTTTTACTAAAATATTTAGGTAAATAATTATTCATTTCAGATGACCATATAATCCGCAAATATACAACATTAAACGCTTACCTAACAAACGTTTTAACCAAAGTAATCGCTTCGACTTCAACGTTATAGAATAACTCAACAATGATGACAAATCCAAAACCTCTTGCTTAATTATTATTCTATCTTCTTTCTTAATATTAAAAAATTGATATACAAAGGTAACATAAAGATTAGCTAAATAACCTAAATAAATCACGTTTTCATCGGTAAGTTTTTGTTCTAAACTCATCTTCCAAGATTGCAAAATCCAACAAAAATCTTGAGCATTTTTAATCTTGTACGTGGTTGTTATAGAATTATCTCGCTGACGATAACCATACGTAGCCTCATTACAAAAATAAAAAGAACTAACATTAGGCAATAGCTTCAAATTCCAATCCATATCTTCTCCTAAAAGTCCTTTTTTAAAACGTATATTATTATCTTTTAAAATAGAAGTCTTTATAAACTTACTCCATGCACTTGTGGGAAAAGATTGACTTTTCAATAAAAGCCTTAAAGTCTCCAATTTATCTTCAACAAAACAAGATTTTTGATAAGGTTTACTTATCGAATAGCTTTGTTTCTCAGTAAAACCTTGAGTACGAAACAAAACTAAATCGTAACGCTTATGAACAACAACATCCACTAATTTTTGTAAAAAATCCTGACTCTGCCATTTATCATCACTATCAAGAAAAATAAGATATTCTCCTATAGCCGATGCCAAACCTACATTTCGAGCATCACTCAATCCACCATTAGATTTATGTATTACCTTTACACGAGTATCTTGTAGTGCGTATTCATCACAAATAATACCCGAACGATCGCATGATCCATCATCAACAAGAATTAACTCAAAATTAGAATACGACTGCTCTAATACACTATCTACACATTCTTGTAAATATTGTTCGACATTATAAACTGGTATGATTACTGATATTTTCATTCTGGTCGTTTTATTATTTTGGCAGGAATTCCCGCTAATGTAACGCCCTTCTCATAGCACGATTTTAATACAATAGAACCTGCTGCAATCGTCACATCATCAGCTATATAAATATCACCAAATGCTTGTGCTCCATAACAAAAACGTACGTTATCACCTATCGTCGGCACATCTGTGCCTCCCAAAGAATTCCGTCCTATCATATTATTACCGTGTAAACGACAATTTTTCCCAATGTTTCCACATGCATAAATCGTTGGATGATAAAATGTAGCTCCCTCATCAAAAGTATTATAATCCATAAACATACCTATCCTTTCACCCAAAACATTCATTCTTCTTTGCCAAAACAATCCCAACAAAACACCAATAATTGAACGCTTGTTTTTGGCTTTAAAATATGCTGTATAACGCATAGCCTTAACAAATTTCCACATTTGTGTCTTTTGGGTATGTTTAATTCTATCTAATATCCGCTGTTTCAAAGAAGGACTTAGATAGATTTGCTTTTCTTTTTCTAAAGCTCGTTTTAAGCCTTGGTAACTGGAATCAAACATAGTTTATATTTTAATTTCGCCATTATTAACCGAAATAGCGAATATGGTTTCACATTTCTATAACTTACTTTTGACAAGATTCTTTTTATCACTTCATAATTTTCTCCATGAAGCAAACATTCGATACATTCATTTACACAATAATTATCCAAATAACGAGAAAAATCTTCATTTATCCGATAAGAATCGTACTTTTCTATGTAATAAGAAAGCCTATTTTCTAAGTTATGCTTCCGATGCATTGCTCTATTCTCTGCATCTTGAACATAATACATCGTCGTAATAAACGCATGTGCCACTTTATGCGTACTTATAACTCTCCACGCTAAATCTAAATCTTCTCCTATTCTAATACGAGCATCATATCCTCCCATTTCTTGAAATACCGATTTTCTAAAGACACTTGTACAAACACAAAATATATTTTTCCCTCTTTTTGAAACAAAAAAATCATCAATATACCCAGTCTCTTCTTTAAATCTATTAGGTAATTCAACCTTCTGATTACCACACATATACCCTACATCCGTACTCCACAAAACAGCTTGAGGACAATCATTTATCAATCGAACTAATGTTTCCAAATGGTTAGGTTCCCAAATATCATCGGCATCCAAAAAAGCTACAAAATCATTTTTAGCATGTTCTACTCCTATATTCCGAGCCTCCGAAACCCCTTTATTCTCTGTTGTAATTATCTGACTATCAATATCTTTATTATTACTAAAATAATTTTCAACAACCGATAATGAAGAATCGGTACTTCCATCATTTACAAGTACAATCTCATAATCTTTATAAGACTGCAACAACACAGAATCTAAAGTTTTAACAACACTTGATTCTTTGTTATAAAGTGGTATTATGATGGAAAATTTTAATGACATATTCTATTTTTCAAAAAATTAATGACATGACGAGGTTTGGTTAAACTGACTTGAAAATATAAACTCCAATCTACAATTGCTCGCACTTTTTGTCTCAATTCAAAAAATCCTAAACTTTGTAAAAATGCATTTTGATAATAACAAGTTACGGCTTGCTTAGCAATTTTTCCATAACCATTTTTCAAAACTTCCGCAGAAACTATATTCGCAATTTTCGCTAAATCCAACACATTCTTTTCTCCTACTGTACGAGTGATACTTCCTTCTCGATGACGATAAATATACAAAACATCACTAATTTCTTTCACTTTTTTTGCTTTACCCAAAACTAATGGTGTAAATAAATTATCTTCATGCAACAATCCTTCGCCAAACCAAAGTTCGTGCTCTAATAAAAAACTCAAACGATAAGCTCGTTGCCAAACACAAACGAAAGGAACTTTTCGATTGGATAATGCATATTTATTATAATAGTCCAAACCTGATTTGTATTCGACATATTCCAAAATTTCTGGAGTTTCAAACTCTTGCTTCTCATCATCAAAATTCTGACTTGAAAAACTTAAAACATCCAAATCACGATTAGAAAGTTCACGTACCAAAGTCGAAACCGCATCTGCACTCATCCAATCATCACTATCTAAAAACACCACATACTCTCCATGAGCATGTTTCATTCCTGTATTGCGAGCAGCACTTAATCCTCCATTGGGTTGATTAACAATAGTCACTGCTCCACAATACGTTTCTAATATAGCTGCCGAGTTATCTTGACTACCATCATTGACACATATCACCTCCACATCATCGGTCAATTGTCCAACGATACTATCCAAACATTGTTTGAGATATTTCTCAACATTATAAACCGGTATAATTATAGATAACAGCATTATTTCAATCTAAATATTAGATATTTAAACCAATTAATCACATACGCACCCCAACGCTTATGCTCTTTTAATTTCTGCAATAAACTTTTACGAAGCGTTTTTTCCATTCGATGATTATCAAAAAAATTAGATGCCTTAAGACTTTCTATTAATTGATAATACAAACGCACATTCAACATCTTACCCAAAACGAAATTTTCTACGATTTGATCGTCTATTTCTGGTAATATCTGACGGATATAACGCTTAATTACTAAATGACATTTTTCAATAGAACGCGTTTTATCTGCGGTAACTTGCTCTGGATAAATGCGATACATATACATAATCTCAGGCAAATTGACTAATTTGCCCTCACGTACCGCACGTGTCCATAAGCCAAAATCTTCGGCAGGAAATTCGTCTTGTTTGAAAAACAATTTCTTTTCTATAAACTCCTGATTACGCCACATTGAAGAAGCATGACCAATAGCACTAGCAAATAATAAATCTATTTTTATACGTTCAAAATCTTGAGGCAAAACAAGATCTTTCTCTATTGCGCCAAACTGGTGCATAGCCATAGAACAAAGTATAACGTCTGGATGACTATCCAAATAATCTACTTGCGTTTGTAAACGATTTGGCGTAGAGAGGTCATCGGCATCCATTCGTGCTAAATATTCTCCTTTGGCCAATTTCATTCCTTTGTTTAAAGTATTTGCTAAACCAAGATTTTGCTCATTTTCAACCAATCGAATACGTTCATCTACAATACTTTTTACCACTTCGGATGTATTATCTTTAGAACCATCATTAATTATCAACAACTCAAAATCTGAAAATGATTGATTCAACATACTCTCAATCGATTCTTTAATATACAAAGAAGCATTGTATGCAGGCATTAATATCGTAACTTTCGGCTGAATCATTTCTTTATCTTATTTATCCAAAAAATGAATTTTAAAATGTAAATATAATTATTTCTTAATTGTGCTCGCCAATTGGTTTTCCCAAAAGCTTTTTTTAGCGATTTTAATGATAATAAACGCACATTTTCTCCACATATTGTAGTCACATCCTCTGACTGATATTTTTTCATATTTCTATAAAAAGTCAGACTAAACGACTCCTCAACAGCTCGTTTATATCGATTCCCAACAATCAAATTAACCTGATTAGTATAGGTATTATAGGTTTTTAAAGTAGGACTATAATTGTCATTTTTAACACGATTTAAATTCCAATGATAAAACGCTTCATCTACATAAGCCACTGTGTATTTTTTAGTATAAAACTGAAGGTTAAACAAGGTGTCTTCTTCTAAATACTTATCTCTATCGTAAAAAATTATATGGTGATCTTCTAAGAATGCTTTTTTATAAATAGAATGCCATACACTGCGAGCCAATTTAAACATACATTTAGGCGACTCTACTGGATACAAAATCGAATCTATATATTGTTCATTGGATAGATTTTTCGGTACTACCACGAGTTCTTGTCGATCGGCATATTCCACAAAAGTATCCGAAACCACTACGTCTGCATTGGTCTCTATTGCTTTCTTATACAAGGTTTCATACATAGATAGTTCGCGCCAATCATCATGGTCAGAAAAACCAACATACTCACCTTTTGACCGACGAATTCCAACATTTCGAGATTCGGAAACACCTAAATTTCGATCGTTTTTAATAACAACAAAACGACTATCCTTTTGAGCATACGTCTCCACCACACTGTCACTACCATCGGTAGGACAATCCAACACACAAATAAACTCCATAGAACGCAAAGTCTGCTTTGACAAGGTTTCCAAACACCTCATCAACCACTTCCCTGCATTATGAATAGGAATAACTACCGAGACTTGTATATTTTCTTGCATTAAATTTTTTACTCAATTATTACAAACATAGCATTTTTCGGACATTATAACAAGAAAAAATAAGAAACAATTGCTTTTGTAAATAAAAAAAACTACTTTTAAAAACATTATCTAAAAATCATGAAACAAATTATAACATTTTTCCTATTTATTATGTTTGGTATTTCCCTATCTGCACAATCTAAAGCCAATGTTTATAAAGGAAATTCATCTTTTTCAAGCGACGTAATTTGTAATATTAACAATGGTAAGGTTTATAAAAAAAATAGTAGTTTTTCAAGTGATGTCATCTGTACAGTAAATAACGATAAAATATACAAAGGAAATTCTTCTTTTAGTAGTGATGTCATTTTTACATACAAAGATGGTAAAGTTTACCGAGGAAACTCATCGTTCAACAGCGACATAGTTTTTAACATAAAAAACAATAAAATTTACAAAGCAAATTCATCCTTTAATAGCGATATAGTAGCTAATATTGAAAATGGGAAAGTCAGAAAAGGCAATTCAAGTTTTAATAGCGACACGATGTTTACCATCAATCAGCCCGTTACAATAACCGAATTTGTAGCTATTTGGTACGCGGTTAATTATATTTACTAATATGTTTTCAAAGCACGATATTTCAAGAAATGCATTTATGCTTACCAAAGGGTTTGCAAAATGTGGATACGATTGGTGGTGGCATTCTTTTACAGGAATAAACGATCAAACAGGAGAAGCACAACCTTTCTTTATTGAATTTTTTATTTGTAATCCAGACTTAGGTGGAGAGTTTCCTATATTCGGTCAATTACCTGAAAATAAAGCCAAGAATATCCGTCCATCTTACTTGATGATAAAAGTTGGTACTTGGGGTAACAACAAAAAACAAATCCACAATTTTTATGGTTGGAACGAGGTGACTATTGATAAAAACGTTCCATTTTCTATAAAATGTAAAAATGCTTTCCTTACGGAAAATCTCACCTACGGAAGCGTTCAACTTACAAGTGAAGAAGCAATTCAACATCCTGAATATATGTCAGATGCAGGAACATTCAGTTGGCATTTACAAATTGATAAAAAAATTCCGTTCAACGTTGGTTACGGAGCCAGTAAACCCATGCGTGCATTGCAAATTTTTGAAATGTTTTGGCACGCAGAAGGAATGAAAACCGAATACACTGGAAGTATTGAACTTGATGGTACAAAATTCACCATTTCACCGAAAGATTGTTATGGTTATGCCGATAAAAACTGGGGCAAAAACTTCACTTCCCCTTGGGTCTGGCTTTCGTCTAATAATTTAAAAAGTAAAATCACGGGGAAACAATTAGAAAACAGTGTGTTTGACATTGGTGGCGGTCGCCCGAAAATAGGTTTTATTGCTTTAAAACGACAACTTCTATCAGCATTCTATTACGAAGGAACGTGCTACGAATTCAATTTTTCAAAATTCTGGACTGGCACACGAACCATTTTTGATTGCAAAGAAACCGACACCGAAATTGTTTGGCATATAGAACAACGTACTTGGAATACGCAAATGATAACCGATATTGCTTGCAAAAAAGTCGATATGCTTTGGGTTAATTACGAAGCACCTACAGGAGAAAAACGTCACAATCGATTGTGGAATGGAGGCAATGGTTATGGAACAATCAAACTCTACAAAAATCACCATTTAATCGACGAAATTGAGGTCAAAAATGTCGGTTGTGAATACGGAGAATTTGATTAAACCCTAATCATTTACAAACTTCTCTATGACATAAGCGACCCCATCTTCCTCATTACTTAAGGTAACAAAATCAGCCACAGATAAGACTTCCGGTTTAGCATTTGCCATAGCGATGCCTAAACCTGCAAATTTTATCATTGAAATATCATTATAACTATCTCCTGCCGCCATCAAAGTTTGCTGATCAATTTTCATATAATCGATTAAAATTTTTAAAGAAGCCGCTTTGTCAATGCCTTTTGGTACCAATTCTAAAAAGAAATCTTCTGAACGAAATACATTGATTTTATCGCCTACTTCATGTATAATTTCTTGCTCCAATGACAACAATATTGAAGGTTCTCCTACAATCAAACATTTATTAGGAGCTTTAGTAATAGACTTCGAAAAATTGGATACTTGTTTAATGGGCAATTTATTTAATTTGGCGGCATGTTGCACATACTTATTATCAGAATCCTCGGTAATCACCGTTGGTCCTTCATAAGTCATAATCGTCGTATTAGATTCTTGCGATTTACGATGTAAATATGGAATAATATCCAAAGAAAGACATTGCTCAAAAACAGTCTTTTCTTCGGTCAAATCGTATAAAACACCACCATTAAAAGCCAGAATAGCGCCACCAAACTGCTTCATTTTCAGTTGTTCAGCCAAAGGCATAATACCATATACTGGTCGCCCAGATGCCAAAATCAGCTTCAATCCTCTAGATTGTGCCTCAAGCAAAGTTTCTAGAGTATTAAGAGTAATTTCTTTACGACTATTGGTTAATGTACCATCCAAATCAATAGCAAATGCTTTATACTTCATTATTTTATTTTTTTTACAAAAATAATAAATGGAAATCACATTAAAAATGTAACTTTGGGAAAACATTTTTTATGCCAGAACCATTAGCAGAACGATTACGACCAAAAACGCTTGACGAATATATTGGTCAACAACATTTAGTTGGACCCAATGCCATTCTCCGAAAAATGATTGAATCGGAACGCATTTCATCTTTCATTCTTTGGGGACCTCCTGGAGTTGGGAAAACCACATTAGCTAAAATTATAGCTAATCGCTTACAACGACCATTCTTCACTCTAAGTGCTGTTACTTCAGGGGTAAAAGATGTACGTGATGTGATTGAAAGGGCTGAAAAAAGTAAATTCTTTGATTCTCCCAATCCTATACTTTTCATTGATGAAATTCATCGTTTCAGCAAGTCGCAACAAGATTCTTTACTTGGTGCTGTTGAAAAAGGTATATTCACTCTTATCGGTGCAACAACCGAAAATCCATCATTCGAAATCATCACTCCTCTCCTTTCTCGTTGTCAGGTGTATGTGCTCAAATCACTTAGTGATGAAGATATGCTTACATTATTCGATCGAGCTACCAAAACAGACGTATATCTAAAACAAAAAGAATTTAAATTAGAAGAAACCGAAGCTCTTATACGTTTTGCTGGTGGCGATGCCCGTAAAATGCTTAATATCATCGAACTAATATACAATGCGGAAACTGAAAACGTTGTAACAGTTAATAACCAAATCGTAACCGAACGATTACAACAAAATCCAATGGCATACGACAAAAATGGCGAACTGCATTACGACATTATTTCTGCATTTATCAAATCCATTCGTGGGAGTGATCCCGATGGGGCCATTTATTGGCTCGCTCGTATGGTTGCTGGTGGCGAAGATCCTAAATTCATCGCTCGTCGATTGGTTATTTCCGCTTCAGAAGACATCGGATTAGCCAACCCCAACGCCCTACTACTTGCCAATGCTTGTTTTGATACATTACAAAAAATCGGTTGGCCAGAAGGACGTATTATTTTGGCCGAAACAACTATTTACTTAGCTGCAAGTCCGAAAAGCAACTCTGCCTATATGGCTATAGGAAACGCATTGGATCTTGTACAAAAAACGGGCAATTTACCTGTTCCTCTGCATTTACGCAATGCACCAACCAAACTTATGGGACAATTGGGATACGGAAAAGATTATAAATACGCTCATGATTACAAAGACCATTTTGTAGAACAAGATTTCTTACCCAAAGAACTCAAAGGAAAAGCCATCTGGGAACCTCAAGAAAATCCTGCAGAAAAAAAACTTAAAGAACATTTACACAATCTTTGGAAAACTAGATTTTAGATAAAAATTAAGGGGCAACACCATGTAATGTTACCCCTTTTAATTTTTCTAAATAGTTTCCCTATTTTTGACTTTCAAGTTCTTGCAAGGCTATTTCCCAAACCGAGACCTCCGTCTCCATAGCTTTTTGCAATTTAGCATGCTCATCATACAAAGAAGTATCGGTTGGATTTTCTGCAATTTTTGCTTCTAATTCTGATATCTTAGTTTCTAATTCTGATATCTTAGTTTCAGACTCCTCAACGGCACGCTCTAATTTCTTTATGCGCTTTGAAAGTTCTTTGCGTTCTTCATATGAAAGTTTTCGCTCATTTTTTGCCAAATCTTCCGATGAAATGGATTTATTTTCAACTTTCAAATCCGATTTTTTATCTTCTTTTTTAGGAACTGTACGTTCCAATTCATTCAAATTTTCAATTTTCTTCTTTTGCAAAAAATCATAAATACCACCAAGATGTTCACGCACCTTTCCTCCACCAAATTCGTAAACTTTAGTAACTAAACCATCAAGAAATTCACGATCGTGAGACACCACAATAACCGTTCCATCAAAATCTTTAATGGCATTCTTCAACACCGTTTTCGATTGAATATCTAAATGATTAGTAGGCTCATCAAGAATAAGTAAATTAACAGGCTCAAGCAAAAGTTTAATCATCGCCAAACGTGTACGTTCACCTCCCGAAAGAACTTTAACCTTCTTATCCGACTTTTCACCACCAAACATAAATGCTCCTAAGATATCACGAATCTTTGTACGTATATCCCCTTGAGCAACATAATCGATAGTCTCGAAAACGGTTTTATTTTCGTCCAACAATTGTGCCTGATTTTGAGCAAAATAGCCAATTTTAACATTATGACCAATTTTAAGCAAACCGTCATAATCAATCTCGCCCATTATACATTTTACTAATGTAGATTTTCCTTCTCCATTCTTACCTACAAAAGCTACTTTTTCTCCACGATGAATCATAAATTCTACATCATGGAACACATTATGACTACCATAATCTTTACGTAAACCACTTATTTCCACTGGAATATTTCCCGAACGAGGAGCAGGCGGAAATTTCAAATTAAGCATCGAATTATCTTCCTCCTCAACTTCAATACGTTCCAATTTGTCTAATTGCTTGATACGCGATTGAACTTGCACCGATTTGGTTGCTTTATACCGAAAACGCTCAATAAAAGCTTCTGTATCTTGTATTTGTTTTTGCTGATTTTCGTAAGCTCGCAATTGCTGTTCACGACGCTCTTTTCTCAACTCAATATATTTCAAATACGACACTTTATAATCGGTGATTCTACCGAGAGAAAGTTCGATTGTACGATTGGTTACCGCATTGATAAATGCCACATCGTGCGACACCAGTATTACCGCACTTGACGTTGTTTTCAAAAAATTCTCAAGCCATTGAATCGATTCTATATCCAAATGGTTAGTAGGCTCATCAAGCAACAAAACCTGTGGACGTTGTAATAAAATCTTTGCCAATTCAATACGCATTCGCCAACCACCACTAAATTCGCCAGTATTACGATTAAAATCGGAGCGAAGAAAACCCAAACCAAGCAAAGTTTTTTCTATTTCTGCCTGATAATTTCCTCCACCCATCATTTGTAGTTGTTCGGTAGCCGCAGTCAACGAATCAATAATCTTATGATATGAATCTGATTCATAATCAGTACGTTCCGATAATTGAAGCGTCAACTCATCGATACGCTTTTGCAGATCTTTTACATTTTGAAAAGCCAATTCTGCTTCTTCTATTACCGTACGATTGTCTTGATGCAACATGTGCTGTGGCAAATAGCCTATAGTAACATCTTTAGGAAATGATACCTTACCCCTTGTAGGCTGTTGAATACCTGCAAATATTTTTAAAAGAGTCGATTTACCAGCTCCATTTCTTCCAACTAAAGCAATTTTATCACTTTGATTTACCACAAAAGATAAATCACCAAATAGTGTAAAACCACCAAATTCCACCGTTAATTGTTCAACTGAAACCATTTATCTATAAAATTCTTTCCAAAATGCAAAAATACTGAAAATTGTTAGTATCTTGCAAACATATTTTAGAGATAAAATGATAAAACGCTATTTATTCATATTACTTATCTTTTTTTCAATTTCTGCATCAGCTCAAAATGTGTTGATTGCTTATTTCTCGCATTGTGGAGAAAATTTTGGTGTGGGAAATATTGAGGAAGGAAACACGGCTAAAGTAGCTAAAATAATTGCTAAAGAAACAGGAGGAACCTTATTTGAAATAGTTCCGGAAAAGCCATATCCTTTAGATTCTTACGAAAGAACATGTGCCATATCCATAGAAGAATTAACCAATAAAGCCCGTCCTGCTATACTCAATAAAGTACCAAATTTCGATCAATACGACATTATTTTCATCGGTTACCCTATTTGGTGGAACGATGCTCCTATGATTATTTACACCTTTTTAGAAGAATACGATTTTAGTAAAAAAACCGTTATTCCATTTTCCACCTCAGCTAGTAAGGATGTAAAACGAGTTGAATACAAAGTAGCACAAGCAGCCAATGCCGAATATGTAAGAAATGGTATCAATATCATTGGTAAATTAGCACAATTTCGCACATACGAAGCTGAAGAAATTATACACAATTGGATTTATACCTTCGGAACTTTTAATATGAAAAATGAGTGATAAGAGTTTTTTTGACGATTGAACACTAGCAAAACAACCTATATTATATAAAACTCATAACGTATTTTCGCAGCACCTTATACTCCTTAATACAGGATTGAAACAACCATGCACTACGATTATAAGCTCGACATAACCAAACAAAGTTCTCTATCACCTTTCAGAACGGCAGAGAAGAATATTTTTTTCAACAATTAACATTTTTTTTTCTAAAAAGTTTGGTCAATTCAAAATTAATTCATTTATTTGCAAACAAACCAAATTTGTAATAATTACAATTTTATAATGAACTCAAAAAAGAATATATCAGAACTATTACTTAAAAACGGTATTAGACCTTCCGTTCAAAGAATTGCTGTACTTTCTTATTTGCACAGTCATTATACTCATCCTACAGTAGATGTCATTTACAGCGACTTATCGCCGGAAATGCCTACCCTTTCGAGAACCACTATTTACAATACTCTAAAGTTGTTTTCCGAAAGTGGAATAGTCAAATGCATCACCATTGATGAACATCATCAACATTTTGATGGAAACATCAATCCACATGCACATTTTATTTGCCACAATTGTGGTACTATAGAAGACATTTTTTACGATTCGACCGAAAAATTTAACTTCCCTCAAAATCCAAATTTACACATCGAAAGAAGTGAAATTTTTTACTATGGTTTATGTAAAAAATGCTACAATATTTAATACATTTATGAACTTTTTTAATTTTAATAAAAAATACTATTACTATGGAACTTAAAGGAACAAAAACTCAAAAAAATCTTGAAACTGCATTTGCTGGAGAATCGCAAGCAAGAAACAAATACACTTATTTCGCCTCAAAAGCTAAAAAAGAAGGTTACAATCAAATCGCAGCTATCTTTGAAGAAACCGCTGCCAACGAAAAAGAGCATGCTAAAATATGGTACAAACTACTCAACGGTGGTTCGGTAAGCGATACTTTAACTAATCTTAAAGATGCCGCAAATGGAGAAAATTACGAATGGACCGATATGTATGACCAATTTGCTAAAGAAGCACGCGAAGAAGGTTTCAACGATATCGCTACCCTATTCGAAGAAGTCGGAAAAATAGAAAAAGAACACGAAGAACGCTATCGCAAACTTATTGCAAATATTGAAGGCGGACTCGTATTCTCTAAAGATAAAGATATGATTTGGCAATGTGCTAATTGTGGACATATTGTAGTAGGTAAAAAAGCACCTGAAAAATGCCCAGTTTGCGATCACCCACAAGGTTATTTCCAAGTTAAAGCAGAAAATTATTAATTATAACTTTAAAAAAATTATTACTATGGCAAAATGGATTTGTAGCGTATGTGGATACGTTCATGAAGGACCTGAAGCTCCAGAAAGATGTCCTCAATGTAAACAACCTAAAGAAAAATTCAAAAAACAAGATGAAAACGCCGCCCTAACTTTTGACACCGAACACGTTGTTGGTGTAGCTAAAGGATGCGACGAAGAAATGATTAAAGACCTAAATGCTCACTTTATGGGTGAAGCAACTGAAGTTGGTATGTACTTAGCTATGTCTCGTCAAGCTGATAGAGAAGGTTATCCTGAAATTGCAGAAGCCTTCAAACGCTACGCTTTCGAAGAAGCTGAACACTGTGCAAAATTCGCTGAATTACTTGGTGATGTTGTATGGGATACCAAAACTAACTTGGAAAAACGTATGATGGCAGAAAGCGGTGCTTGTGCAGACAAATTCCGTATTGCTAAACGTGCTAAAGCACTTGATCTTGATGCTATTCACGATACTGTTCACGAAATGGCTAAAGACGAAGCTCGCCACGGAAAAGGTTTCGAAGGTCTTTTCAACAGATATTTCGGGAAATAATAATGTTTTTTCTATACAATCAAAAAAGCAGACTATTCTTGGTCTGCTTTTTGCGTATATGGAAAAAATTTATTCTTTAAATCCTCGCTATACACGCAACACGTCACCTTTATCCCATTTATGAATAATTCGTCTAAAAACGCCTTTATTTCATCGTCATTATTATCAATACAACCAATAGAAATGACCATGCTTAACTTTTTCTTCAAAAAAATATCCAAAGTTCCAATCCCCACTTCTGATTCTGTATAAATAACCTGCTCTATAGAATCTAATTGTATCGTATGATAACGAAAAATAAATCTTGACAAATACGTAATTCTTATTGAATTACCATAAAATTCAATAGTCCTTAAAAAATAAATCAGAAACATATAATATAGCATAAGGACACACAAATTTGGCACAATAGCTACAGTATTCGCGACATGAGGTTCCTGAAAGTTAAGCATCAACACTACTAAAAATACTGACACCCCAAAAATTCCGAAAAACAACAAGTTAGTTTTATAAGCTGTAAGTTTCACGATTATTTTTTTTACAAAAATAAAAAAATCAACTTCAAAATATTAAATATTAAAAAAAAAGTGCAACAAGATCTCTCCCATTGCACCCAAAATAGAAACTATTTTTTTCAAACAATCTTAAATATATACCTTTATTTTACAATAAAGCATTTTTATTTCTTCCAGAAAACAGAAGTAATATCTACCATTTCGATACCATCTATTCTGTACAAACGTTGATTCGTGGTTGTACTTTTCAAACTACCATATTTTTCAATATACGGACCCAGTTTGATGTAATTAAAATTCACCAACTCTATGACTTCTGAAAGATTGGAGCGTCCTGAATACCAAGCCGTTTTTAGATTTTTATTTTTCAAAAAATTAGCCAAACGATTTACTTCTGCAGGATCACTATCGCCACCCATAAAACTTACACAAGTAATATTTTTGCCGTATCGATCGAGCAATTTTCCCAATGCTTCTTCATCAAGTTGTTCACCAACATCTTGTTGAAGATAAGCACTATGACATCCAACACAACCATTTGGACACCCCGAAATGTTTATGGCAAGAGTTACCTCTCCTGGTATTTCTTGAAAAACAATATCATAATCAGCGTATCTTAGCATTTTACCGCTGTATTATCTTCGTAATAACGTCTTGCAGCTTCTCTTTGACGAGCTTCTGAGAAATTACTTACACGTTTCATATATCCAATAATACGAGTCAAATAGTCAACATTTTTACTTTGACATTTAGGACAAGTCTTCAAATATCTCTTATCAATATGTCCACAATCATTACAAATGGTATTAGGAATATTGAATGTAAAATAGTTACATCCTTCTACGGCTGCTACACGAAGTAATTGACGATATTGAGCTTTCGATAAATGTTCTTCCATATTGATATGAAGAGCCGAACCTCCAGTTAAATGTTCGATATAATTTCTACCATGAAGTTTCATTTTATCCAAAACATTCAAAGAGGTATCTTCTACAATATAGAAGTAACTATTATAGCATTCGCGAGGAACTACATAGCCATCTTCTTTATCCCATTTTGCATGTTTAACACCTACGTTTTCTGCAGGAATCATTTCACAGTTAAACATAACATCTTTAGTACGATAGATTTTGTTGTATTTTTCGATCAAACCTAGAATTTCTTGTACAAAATGCAAATAATCTTCGTTATCGGTAATTTTCAAATTCAAGAATTCTGCAGCTTCTACCAAACCATTTACACCAATAGTCAAGTACTGACGACTCATATTAATGTAACCTGCTGTAAACAAAGGAAGAATGCCTTTTTCGTTCAACATTTTAAGGTTTTCATTATAACCCAATTGTACTTTGTGAACCAAATCTACTACGCCTTCTAAGAATTGCATATAAGGCATTCCAATTTTTACTGCATGTTGAATACAACGATTTAAATTGATAGTCAACACACTCTTAGAACCTGTAGAAACACCACCAGCACCAAGGGTATAACTAAATCCATTGTTGGTAATTTCGTTACGCAAACGACAGCATGATGAAAGAGAATCGGCATTATCACTCATGTAAGTAAAGAATGAATGACCTTCAGCATACATTTCTGCAACAAAATCGCCATATTCTTCATCTCTTACATCCCCATTTTCTGTCAAAAGTGCCATTGTTTCTACTGGGAAGGTCAACACTGTCTTAGTACGTTCTTCGTTAAACCAACGCATAAAACGTTTTTGTAACCAACTCAACGATTCCCAATTTGGTTTAGTTCCATCTGGGAAAACAAAATCACCAAAAATACTTTCGAAATAATATTTATCATAATATGCAATATTCCAGAACACTGCTTGGAAATTTCTTGCTCCTGTAGGTTGATTAATAGAATATACGATTTGTTCAAAACAATCGCAAATAACCTTATCCAACGAACGTTGACGAACTGACAAATCAACTATCTTATCTATATTCAAATAATAGTCATTACCATATTCTCTTCCAATAAAATAGTTCATATACATCAAAAATTCAGGGGTTGCACATGCACCACTCAACATTGATGATACCATAAACACCATATTCACAAAACCTCCACAAAACGATTTTAAGTTGGTCGGTGCTTTTGAATTACCACCAATACTCATCGTTCCGTTTAGCAACCAAGGATACATTGTAATACTTGCACAATAGTTTGCTAACGATGTTTCATCATTTTTATAAATAAAATGTTGTTGTAAAAGTTCAATATATTTTTCCGAGAATTCTTTTCCGTACATTTCTTTCAAACGATCGGTAAGCATTCTACGATTCAAACGAATAAAATTCTGTTTAGGAAGTTCACCAATTAATGTTGCTATATTCTTTTGTTCAACATTGGCATTGGGGTCAAATTTACTTGATGAAGCTGCATTCTTATCGTTACAATAAGCAATTAAAAAGTCCAACTTATCCCTTACTTCACGATCTTCTAAGTGATGCTGACGATACAACATATATGATTTTGCTACCGAAAAGTATTTTTCTTGCATCAATGCAACCTCAACTTGATTTTGCACATCTTCAACACTCATTCCGTCACTAAATTTCACACGACCTAGAATGTTTGTAAGATCTTCTTCTGTAGCATACACGCCAACTGACAAGAACGCTTTTCTAATAGCACTTTTAATTTTGTCTATTGAAAAAAACTCCTTTTTACCGTTTCTTTTAATAATTTGGATAGTAGAACTTCCCATGTTTTAAATAATATTTAGATTGTTACACATTTCTTTATTTTCAATGATTTCACCGAAAGATTTTCTTTCCTTCTTAATTGCAAACACAAAGGTACCATTTAAAAAAAATTATGCAAGATTTTTTAATATAAAGTTATCAACAAAAAGTGTTAAAATTTTCATTTAACGACAACATTTTATTTTATAAAAGTATAAAAGTTATAATTTTTTTGAAACTTTTTTAATCTTTAAAATTTATAAACAATTCATTATCAGTTATTTATAAAATTTTTTTTGAAACTTTTTTAAAAATACATTTCAAAAAGTTTATTTTTTTACAAACCCACAATTCAATCAAAACAATTTTTTTTGAATTTTATATATTTTTTTGCACACGTTTTATGGATTTTTTTATCATAGCCGATAAATACTATTTTTCAACTTATGCACAATAAAAAAAAGGTCAAAAAAAACTTTTCAAAAACATATTTTTCCCTTCAAAAAAAAAATCAAAAATCTATATTCTCATCGAAAGATTTATCATATCGATTTTCTAATTCTTCATTTTTTTATAAATACAAAAAAAAAGCAGAAACATATAATGTCTCTGCTAATTATAATTTCAATCTAGATAATCTACATTATTTATTTATGCACATTTTTTAAAAAATCTTCTGCCTTTGCTAAGGTGTCTATTTTACCCACATCAATTAAGTTTAAATCATTTTTTACTACCGACAATATCGATTCTTTATCACAAATCGACAAATAATAGTCAATAATCGAAAACTTAGTGCCCCATTCTGACATGTATTTTAATAAAGATGGTGAAATCACATGGATACCACTAAACGCATAAGCATCATATTTATCGGAATCAAAATCTGCATACGGAGACTTCACTTCTCCCGTATTATTATTCTTCCAACCTGCTAATCTTCCTTCTTTAAACAATAAATTTCTCGACGATTTTCGATTACTTACCAAAAGTGTAGCAGCAGAATTATTGTCTATATGTTGTTGCCACAACTGATATAAATCTACATCCGACAAAATATCTACATTATGGATTAAAACTGGTTCATTACCGAAAAAATGAGCGGCTTTTTTAATTCCTCCACCAGTTTCTAACAACATCTCTGTCTCGTCTGAAATATGAATAGTAACACCAAAATTATCATTCCTTTTCAAAAAATCCACGATTTGACCGGCAAAATGATGCACATTTATCACTATTTCATCAAAACCTGATGACTTCAATTTCAATATTGTATGCTCCAATAAAGTCTTACCTGCTACTTCCACTAAAGCTTTGGGACGTGTGTCTGTTAATGGTTTTAAACGACTACCCAATCCTGCAGCAAATATCATTGCTTTCATTTTATTTCTCTTATTTTTTGTTCACGATGAATCAAATCCACAATTATTTCATCTCCATATTTTTGTTTTAAATAAGTCGCCAAATGTTCTGCTCCATACACCGAACGATGCTGACCTCCCGTACAACCAAACGAAAATTGTAAATTCTTAAATCCTCGTTCGATATATTTGCTTACCGAAATATCGGCAATGGCATAAACTGATTTTAAAAACTCTGCAACGGTTGGACTTTCCTCTATAAACTTTATAACAGATGCGTCACGACCTGTTAATTTCTTATATGGCTCATAACGACCAGGATTATGCAAAGCCCTACAATCAAAAACATACCCCCCACCATTACCACTATAATCAACAGGGATACCTTTCTTATACGAAAAACTATATACTTTTACACACAATTTATCGTACGATTCCACAGCTATATCCTTTTGACATTCAAGCATCTGCTTCAAAACATCTACCAAATATGGTAATTCTGGATAACGATTATCAGTCAATATTTCTTTCAAATTATGCAAAGCAAAAGGAATACTTTGTATAAAATGAGCTTTTTGCTCAAAACGTCCTCTAAATCCATACGCTCCAAGTACTTGCAATGTTCTAAACAACAAGAAATAAGCAAATTTTTGTTGAAAATCAGACTTACTAATAGGATTATACTGTTGCAAAGCCTCACAATAAGCTTCTATCAATTCCTCCTTAAATAATTTCGGGAAATTCGCTTTCGCCTGATATACAAACGATGCCACATCGTAATATATCGGACCTTTACGACCTCCTTGAAAATCAATAAAATATGGTGTATTATCAACCAACATTACATTGCGCGACTGAAAATCGCGATACATAAACGTATTGGTTTGTTCTTTAACAAGGATTTGTGCAAATTTTTGAAATTCATCTTCGAGCAAATCTTCATTAAACTCCACTCCCGTCGTTTTTAGAAAACTGTATTTGAAGTAATTCAAATCCCAAAACACAGAACGTTCATTAAACGCTGCTTGTGGATAGCAATTAGAAAAATCAAAATCACAAGCTACTTCATATTGAATCTTAGGTAATTCACGAATCGTCTTCAATACCAATTGTTTTTGCTCATCGGTAAATTTTCCTGATTCTGCCCCCGTTTTGAAAGCATCAAATAACATTAAATCTCCTAAATCAGAAATCAAATAATGCACTTCATCTTCCGAAATTTGCAACAATTTAGGAGCATTAATTCCTACTTTTTCAAATTGTTTTGCTAAAGCAAAAAAAGCCCTATTTTCTTCCACAGAAGTTCCTATTACCCCTACGCGCTTACAATCGCCGTTCATTAAACGAAAATATTGACGATTAGACCCCGCAGGCGTTAATTGCTTCATTTCTGAAACCTCTAACTGCGTATCTATTTCAAAAAGTTTTTTTAATATCTCCATATTATAAATGAGAATAATCGTGAGAATAGCGTAACATTTGTTCTGCGTAACCTTCTGTATAATCGATTGTTACATTTTTAAATGAACCATCAGCATTATATGACGCTTTGTACACTGGATTAACAAAACCTTTATACGGACTCAAATTTAATTTACTATATCTTTCCAACATTTCTTCGTGTAATGTTGGATCAATCTTAACACCATAATTTTCAACAATATTCTGAGCCGCTTTAAAATCGCCTTCTGACTTAATACGCTGAATTTCTGCCAACAATTCACCAAACAATAGACGTAATTTTTGATAATCATTCACAACGACATAAGTCTTACCGTCGCGTTTCTTCAATTCTACTACATTATCAGGTTGACCTTTTTCATATACCCATTTGGCAATCATTTGACGATTACGCATATGTGCTTCTTCTACATTTTTTCCTTTTTCAATACGAACCAATTGAGTCATCAATCCATTCATCAAATACTTGTAGTATTCAGCCTTATACGCTTCATTATTGGGCAAAAGTCCTAATTCAACCAACTTAGAATCAGCCATATAATACAGACCAAACAAATCTGCTCGAGCTTCTTCTATAGTAGCCCCATAAGCCTTTAATGTATCTTGAGAAACACCTGGCAACATTTTTCCAGAACCATGTCCCAAACATTCATGCAAATCGGTATGCAAATTATCGGTTATAAAACCATATTTATCCACCATTTTTATTTCCTCATCACTCCACATAAATTCTTTACCAAAACCACTCTGCTTAGCTGCTTTATCATAAGCACGAGTAATATTTTCTATGGTAACAGATTTGGAACCATGCACTTGTCTAATCCAATTAGCATTCGGCAAATTTATACCAATTGGAGTCGCAGGATAACAATCTCCCGCTAAAATGGCTGCCGTAATTACTTTTGCAGAAACTCCTTTTACTTCTTCTTTTTTAAATCGAGGATCTACAGGAGAATGATCTTCAAACCATTGAGCATTTGAACTAATAATTTCCGTACGATGAGTAGCTTTTAAATCCTTGAAATTTACTATTGATTCCCAACTAGCTTTTATTCCAAGTGGATCACCATATGTTTCTATAAACCCATTTACAAAATCTATTCTCGAATCTGTATCATGCACCCATTTAATACTGTAATCATCAAACAAAACCAAATCGCCTGTTCTATAATAATCAATTAAACTCGCAATAACTTGTTTTTGTTGTTCATTTTCAGCTACTTTTTGAGCTTTCTCCAACCAATATATAATCTTTTCTATTGCATCCGAATATTTACCTCCAAGTTTCCAAACTTCTTCTATCAATTGCCCATTTTCTTTCACCAAAGTGCTATTCAAACCATACGATGGCAGTTGATCGCCTTTACCCTCTACCATTTTAGCATAAAATTCCTCAACCTCTTTTTGCGACAATCCTTCGTAATAATGACATGCAGAAGTCTGTATTAAATCTTCTCCTTGAGCCTGATTAACGCGTTTAGGAGCAATGGTCGAATCAAAAATTATTGGACAAAGTCTTGCCAATTCTGTTTCTAAACTTATACCTTCTGGCAATTTATAAAGAGAATCTTCAATCGATGTAGCAATTGTTCTCAAATAGTCTTCCGAAAAATCAGGAATAAATTTATCCATTGAATAATGATGATGAATACCATTTGAAAACCAAACACGTTTTAAATAAATTTCAAAATTTAAAAAATCATTTGATTTCCTATCTCCTTTATAATTTTCATAAATGGTTTCTAACAAATTACGGATTGGTAAATTGTATTTATAATTCTGATCAAAAAGAATATCTCTGCCATGAAGAGCTGCTTCGGTTAAATAATAAACCAACTCTTTTTGTTGCAACGATAGTTCATCAAAATTCTCTACTTCATAACGCAAGATTTCCAAATCGGCAAACTTCTCTACCGTGTAATCGAACTCATTACTTTCACCTTGATTTGATGCGGAATTAACTCCACATCCTGTCATTAAAATTGCCATAAATATTGTTATTATTTTTTGTTTCATTTATATAGTTATTAACACATTAATTATTAGTTTGCATTCCGAGCATCCACATCATCTTCGTATATTAATTTGCCCTTTTTAACAACAAAAGCATTATAACTAAAATCTGGACCATACTCGGTATATATATGCTCATATCGAGGGTGCGAAGGAGCTAAATTATCAAATATTATTCTATTATTCTCAGATACATAATCCAACGACATTTGATACTTTGAACCATGTTCAAATACTTTACGATA
>Ga0247610_10001458_pt1 | contig 29353 bp, 29 predicted proteins | sample 174DNAGHGhighgp2_FD_193483 | JGI IMG/M metagenome (GOLD analysis project Ga0247610, IMG submission 193483) | Sheep rumen microbial communities from Palmerston North, Manawatu-Wanganui, New Zealand - 1742 DNA GHGhigh gp2 | ecosystem: Host-associated > Mammals > Digestive system > Stomach > Rumen...
TTTTACTCCCCCAACCCCTCTGCTTGCAGAGGGGAGAACAATAAGGAAGATACCTTAACCAAAAGACTGGCGCTTTTGGTGGTATGACGGGTTTAAATGACTTCGCCGAATGAGGTATGACGGGGTTAAGTGGTTGTGTCGGCAGAGGTATGACGGTTTTAAATGACAGAGAGAATTTTTCTCTTTTTTGTGAATTTTGTCTAAAAAAGTTGTTGACGGGGGGCAGAAAATGTGGTATTCTCTGTTATCAAAAAAATTATTTTTCCTATACGTCTGTTTAGGTTTTTGGAGGAGAGTACAAGTTAAACTAAAAAAAATAAAAAAATGAAAAAAATTAAAGAATTAGTGCAAAGCGGTTGGTTTATCGCCGCTTGCACGGTGATTGCCCCCGTGGCTGTGTGTATTAACTCTATCATCCGCGCATTGCTCAATGGTTATTCCTGTGAGCGTCCGCTGTGGTCGCTTTTGGTCATTATTCTTATGACCTTGGTCATGTACCTGCCAGTTGTAAAGGCTGGCGGTATTGAGGCCTATAATAGGCGAAACGACTGGGGTTTTTCAACCACGGTTGTTTATGGCGGCTTTGCCCTCTGTTTTATCGCAGTTGGGCCGGAGCTTGAGCAGTGTAAGGAGTTTTCCTACACCAACCACATCATGGTGGGGTTATTTTATGTGTGGGTTACTCTGTTCTTTCTATTTTGGGCATATGTGATTTTGGTGTTTGGATTAGGTTGGGAACCGAAATCTGATTAAAAATTGCATCCCCAAAAAAATTACCCCTTGCTTTGCGGCAGGGGGATTTTTTTTGCTTAATGCCTTATTTTTTCTTATATTTGTCTTTCTTTTGCGCTTCTTTCTTGCTGAATTTAAATAAATTTTCATCCAACTTGCTGTCTATCACCGTTTCATAGAGCGATAAAGATACTTCCAACGATTGCGGGGTGATAACTTTCCATTGCTTTAATGCAAACGGGTTGTTGGCAAAAACAAGCGTGAACGGACCTAAATCGCCGGCATTGGCATATTTTAAGCCAATTCTGGTCATGCCGGGGTCTTTCATGAAATCGGTTACCTTAAGCTCTTTGCCGTCAATCTTTACCGTGTTGGCTAAAATCATCGCCGCCGGAATATCCTCATAATCTATATTGGTTATCTGCTCTAACTCTTTGTCATAATACACAATATAATCACCGTTGCCGACAATCAACACATTATTCGGGGCTTTGTATTCCATGCGAATCTTGTTGGGTTTTTCTACATACAGATGACCTTCCACCTGTTCCCCGTTGCTGGCAATTTGCACAAAATCCGCCGACAGGGTTTTGATGGAATTTAAATATTCCTCAACCTGCTTGATGTCTTCCTTTTTGGCAGTGGCGGCATTGGCATTTGATATGCTCAATAATATCAGGCTGATAACGGTCAGTAGTTTTTTCATTTTTAACCTCGGTTGTTTTATTTTGTTCGGTTAATTTAATGCGCTTTGTAAAATTTTTCAAGCTGAAGTTTGAGGTTATACTATGTTTCGTTGCGATGACAAGTTTAAATGGCTTCGCCGAATGAGGTATGGAGGTTTCAAGGGAATAAAAGTTATCCATAGCCGCGTGAGCAACCCTTAAGCTCAAACGCGTGCTGTGGAGAACTTTTTTTGTATTCTGGCAAGGCAAGGCGCTAAACAGCCTTACGGCTGTCGCCTGCACGGCGGGTGCTGTCTTGCTTCGTAAGTGTGCGCTTTGGGGCGCGCACTAACTACGCTTCGGGCAAGCTATTGTAACGTCGTCTTAGTTTGCCTTACGGTAAAGTCGCCGACTGACAATAGCTGATAACTCATGGCAAAAACAATTCACTGGATTGTTTTTGCTCATAAGTTCGCGGGGGCAGGCGAGTTGTCGCCTTTTCTGTTTCCCCTTTGCCCCCTGTCAAACGGAAAACGTCTTCTCTTTTTGAAATTCTTTTTCTTATACTGTGTCTGCTGTTTGTGCGAATGCATCAAATCCAACAAAATGCCTTCCCTTATCCCTCTATCCGCAATCGTAATCTCGGATATCGGCCAAAATGTCGTTAATGCTTCAATAATTGCACAACCCGCCAACGTTAAATCTGACTTGGATTGCCCGATACACGGATGCTTGTATCTCCCTTCCGGCCCCATGGTCTTTATCTTGTTGATTGTCGCTTCAATATCCGGCGCGGATATCGCTACCCCGTCAACCGCAGAACGATTATACCGCGGTAACTTCAAATGTACCGCCCCTAATACCGTTACCGTTCCCGACGTGCCGATAACCTGTATCTCTTGGTTTGCTATCGCTTCATAAATATGGTGCTTTTCTTCAAATTCGGCTAATATGTTCTGCGTTCTTTCCATCACCGTGGAATACTCTAAGGTGTTCATCTCATGGTCGGCAAAGGCTTCCGATATCGTGACCACGCCATAAGGCAGGGAAACAAAGCCCTCAATGAAGGTCTTGCCGAAATCCGTCACTCGGGCAAGCGAAATTTGTGTCGAACCGCCCCCGATGTCAAACACTAATACTCTTTTTATGTTGCGGTTTAGTAACGGTAAACAGCCGACAACCGATAATCTCGCTTCTTCCTTTGAGGATATGACTTCAAGCTCAATGCCGGCACTGTTCTTTGCCATTTCTACAAATTGCGCCACATTTTTGGCTCGCCGACAGGCCGCGGTTGCTACAAAACGAGAAGATACAATCGGTGCATATTCGTCCATCACCCCGCGACATACCTTTAAGGCTTGTATGGTTCTTTTCATCGCTTTTGAAGATAATTCGTTTTCTTGAATAATGCCTTCGCCTAATCTCACAACTTTGGAAAATGTTTCTACCACACGAAAAGATGTCGGTGTCGGTGAGGCTATCACCAACCGGCAGGAGTTTGTTCCTAAATCTATCGCCGCATAATGACTTTCCGTTAAGGAGGAAGAGTTTATCTCAGGCTTTCTGTACTCCGGTCTGACACGGCGGTTTTTGTTTTTCTTCTTTCTTTCTGGCAGTCCGTTGTTTTTATTCAATTTTTGCTCCGTTATCACGATTCTTGTTTGCTATTCTATATAGCTTTTTTTATATTACAATAACTAAAAAAATTTTTTTACTCGCCGACGTAGCCCATTTCCAAACGGATGATTTCTCTTAGGGCATCTATCGGCACAAGCTTTTTCTTATCGTCCATAAAGTGCCAATATACCCAACCGTTACAAGTAACGGAATGTTGGGCGGAAGCACCGACTTGATGGATTGAACCGACTTCGTTCTTAAACTTTAAGGTGCCGTCGGAACGAACAACTGCTTTAATCTTTTTAGCACTGTCATAGAGCATATCGCCGGGGTTAATCAAACCGCGCTCAATAACCGCACCGAACGGTACTTTCGGGGCTTTTCTCTTGCAAGTGTATTCAAGGGCGGCTTCAGTCTTTGAAGGGATAACCGCATCAATTCTTTCTTTAGCCCCCTTAATGTAGGTCTTGTCTTTTTCTATACCGATAAAGTTTCTGCCTAACTTCTTGGCAACCGCGCCGGTGGTACCGGTTCCGAAGAACGGGTCTAATATGGTGTCGCCGACATTGGTTGATGCCATAATTACCCGATAGAGCAGAGCTTCAGGCTTTTGGGTGGGATGAAGCTTCTCGCCGGTTTCTTTATTTTTTAATCTTTCAGCGCCGGTACAGAGCGGAATTTCCCATGTGGAACGCATCTGTACATCATCATTCATGGCTTTCATGGCTTCGTAATTAAAAGTGTATTTGGCTTTGGGGTTTTTGGTGGCCCAAATCAATGTTTCATGGGCATTGGTAAATCTCGTCCCCTTAAAATTAGGCATCGGGTTGGTTTTGTTCCAGATGATATCGTTTAATATCCAAAAACCTAAATCCTGCATAATGTAGCCGACACGGAAGATATTATGATATGAACCGATAACCCAAATTGTGCCGTCTTCTTTTAAGATGCGGCGGGCTTCTTTCATCCATGCTATGGTGTAGCGGTCATATTCGGCGATGCTTTCAAAACTGTCCCATTCTTCATACACACCTTTAACATCTGTGTTATCCGGTCTTCTTAAGGCATCACCCAACTGTAAATTATAGGGCGGGTCGGCAAAAATGACATCAATGGAATTGTCTGCGATTTTTTTCATGGTTTCCACGCAGTCAGCATTGATGACGGTGTTTAATATCTTATCTAAATTATATGCGTTCATGAGGCACTCCCCAAATATCACTCCATTGCCGTCATCTTATAAGTCATTTGGTTAATATAATCTTATCAAAAATAAAAAATTTTCCTTAAAAACAAAAAATCCCGCCGAAGTAACAACTTGGCGGGGGTTAAGTCTTTTTCTTTTTTAATTTTCTTCAAACAAATTGAAGATTTTGTAAGCGAAGCTCGCAAGTAAGAGGGTACCGAATGCCATGGGAAACAGCGCAAAATGCCACTGTAAACCGTGTTGAAGGTGTTGCCAAGCGCAAAAGGCTAAGAACACCGCATAGGTCAGAAGACCACAGACGATAAAACTCCAAAAACCGATATAGGATAATACCGGCAAGAAGTAGTCTTCATCAACGCGCCCGAGCAAATCATCCCAGATAATGACGGCAACAACCTGCATAAAAACGGCAAAGACCGTCAGCATAAGCAGGCGGGCTTGCGGTGCCATCATTTCGTTGATGAAATAATAGAGATTAAAGGACATGTACAATCCCAAAGCCGAAAAGCCGAGGATAAATAAGAGGACCACCGTGGTCTTGAAATTGCGCCAACGTTTGTTGCGTTTGGGCCAAAGATTACGTCGTTCCAGCTTTTTTAAAACATTGTCCAATCGCTTTGCCTGTTCTTTTTTGAACTTCTCTGCCTCGGGTACTTTTTTGTTGCCCGAAGGCTCCTTTTTTTCTGTTTTCTTAAACATAAAAATTTTTTTAATTAGTTAGACATCATAATTTTTATTTGAGCTAAACCGTATTGCGTTTCTTTGTTTTTGTCAAGTTTTTTCTTGCGTATATCTTAAGGCTGTGGTTGACGTTTTTTCTGTTTTTTATATAATCAGGGAAGTTTTTTTAAGGAGATTGATGATGAAATTTGTGGTGGCAGTGCTTACTTTTTTGATGATTTCTTTTAATGCTTCGGCACAGACAACCGTTCAAACCTCGGAAGACGGTAAAAAGGTTGATTTTATTACCGCACCGGAGCCGGAAGAAAATTTGATTGACGATAAAATCTATTTCTTTGTTCACTCTATGTGCAGTTCTTGTAAAGATGCGTTTGTTTATATCTATACCGAGCATCCGGAGCTTAAATTACCGATTACGGATATGAAGTTTCATCATAACCTGGAGCTTTACAAACAATGTGTGCAGAAATTCGGTATTTCCAATAAAGAGTTAAGGTTGCCGTTGATTTGTATGGGGGATCATTATCTCATGGGTTGGGATGACAGCTCCGAACAACGTTTTGAAGATGCCTTAAACGCCTATATGGCCGAAACCGCACCACATCCCGAATAGGAGGAAATATGAAAGAAATTCTGCCTGATATTGAAATTGCCCGACAAATTCCGTTAAAGCCGATTTTGCGGATTGCCAAAAAACTTAAACTTAATCAGGATACGGTTGAGCCTTATGGTTTTTATAAAGCCAAAATTTCTAATGAGAAAATTAAAGGCACGCCTAATGGCAAGCTTATTCTTGTGACGGCGATGACACCGACGGCGGCCGGCGAGGGAAAATCTACCGTTTCCATCGGGTTGGCTGATGCGCTTTCAAGATTAAAAAAATCGGTGGCATTAGCGTTGCGCGAACCTTCACTCGGTCCTTGTTTCGGGATTAAGGGCGGGGCGACCGGCGGCGGTTATTCGCAGGTGGTACCGATGGAAGAAATTAACCTTAATTTTACCGGCGATATCCATGCCATGACGGCGGCCAATAACCTCTTATCCGCGCTGATTGATAATCATATCAAGCATGGTAACGCACTCAATATTAAAAAGGTTTTGTTTAAGCGCTGTGTGGATTTGAATGACCGCGCGTTGCGTCAGGTTAAAATCGGCCTGGGCGGTAAAATGAACGGGGTGCCGCGTGACGAGGGCTTTAATATTACGGTGGCTTCCGAGATTATGGCGATTTTCTGTTTGGCTGAAAATTTGGAAGATTTGAAACGGCGTATCGGCAACATCATTATTGCGGAAAATGAAAAGGGCGAGCCGGTTTATGCCAAAGATATTAAGGCAGCCGGGGCTTTAACCGCTATCTTAAAAGATGCCATAAAGCCGAATTTGGTGCAAACGCTTGAGGCAACACCGGCGATTGTGCATGGCGGTCCGTTTGCCAATATTGCGCACGGTACAAGTTCTTTTGTGGCGGCAAAGACGGCTTTAACCTTGGCTGACTATGTGGTGACCGAAGCCGGTTTCGGGGCGGATTTGGGTGCGGAAAAATTTTTTGATATTTTTGCGCGAAAATCCGGTTTTTACCCCAAAGCGACGGTATTGGTGGCAACCGTTCGTGCCTTAAAAATGCACGGCGGGGTTTTAAAAGAGGACTTGAATAAAGAAAATCTTGCCGCCCTTGAAGCCGGTTTTGCCAACTTGAAAGCGCACATCATAAACCTTAAAAAATTCGGCGTTACCCCGATTGTGGCGATTAACCGCTTTGTGGCTGATACAAAAAAAGAGCTGAATTTGGTTAAAAAATTATGCTTAAAAGAGGGCGTTGAAGCGATTGTTTCCGAAGGCTGGGCTAAGGGCGGAAAAGGTTGCGTTAACCTGGCTCAAGCGGTCTTAAATAAGCTTGAAACAAATGCCGATAAAGCCCATTATCTCTATGATGACAGCTTATCTCTTGCAGAAAAAATCAATGTGCTTGCCAAAGAAATTTACGGTGCCAAAAAGGTAACGTTTAGTGCCTCAGCCAAGCGCGATTTGGAAAAATTTACGCGTTGGGGTTTTGGCAAACTTCCGGTTTGTGTGGCCAAAACGCAAAACTCCATCTCGCATGATAAAAAGCTCTTGGGTGCGCCGAAAGGGTATGTCTTCCCGATTACAGAAGTACGTCTTTCTGCCGGTGCGGGGTTTGTGGTGGCGCTCTCGGGCGAGATTATGACGATGCCGGGGTTGCCGAAAAATCCGGCGGCGGAAAAGATAGATGTGGTTAACGGTCAAATCATCGGTTTGTATTAGGGGGCTTGTATAGCACGCATCATAAGAGCGTCGGCGCTCGCTCATGTACTGTAGTGCGTACACTACGCTCGCGGCGCCACTCTTAGCATACGCACTATCCAAGCCCATAGCTTATTTATTTAATGGTGCCTTGGGATTTATCCCACCCATTGCTGTATTGTTTTTATGGTGCATTGTTGATAGTGTATAACCGCTTTATCATGCTTGATTTTAAGCTAAATGCCGTTATCCTGTTGCTATATGTAGATTGTAGAGGAGATGAACGTGTCCAGATACGCTTTTAATTTGCTTGTTATGGTTATTATCGGCTTAATTACCTTGTTGGTCGGGGTCGGTGCGGCTAAATTCGGGCTTCCGGTTTCTTTGGAACAAAGTATGGTTGCCGCTTTCTTTGCCTCGGTTGTAACTTGGATATTGTTAGAACCTGCCGTTTTCCAAAAATTAAAATATATCTGTAATGAACTGGATTGGGCTGATGAAAGTGTCCGCCTTTATCATGCCGTTCCCGTAAAATATCGCCAAAGCTTTTGGATTTTGTTCGCCTTTATTAACGTCGCGTTCCTCTTTAATACCATCAATTTTATGTGGGGTAATGAGGACTGGGGGGCTGTTCGCTTTGCCGTTGATCATAACGAAAGTCTTTCTGCCGGTTCGTTTTCCGCATATTGGTTGCAGGAACTTTTGTTTGACGGTAAAATTTTGCCGGTTATCAATAACCTGTGGTGCTTTGCCGGTTTAAGCCTTGCCGGCGTGTTGTTGGCGGTTTATTGGAATTTACCGCAACGGGCAACACCTATCGTCTTTACCGGTCTGTTATTTGCGGTTACGCCGTTTACACTTGCCGTGCTTTATTTTGCAAAAACCTCGCTCGGGGTGTTGTTTGCACCGGCGTTGGTCTTAATCGCTCTCTTAATTGCCGATAAAAAGCAAAATTCGGAAATATCCAGTTATTTGGCTAATCTCTGTTCGGTGTTGCTGTTTTTAATCGCTTTGGGTACTTATATGCCGGTTATCAATTTTGCGGCTGTGGCGATTTTGGGGCAAATCTTCTTAAAAACGGTCTATGCCGATATTAAATTCCGTGATGCGGCGAACAGAACAGTGCAGGGCGTGGTTAATCTGGCTGCGGCTTTGATGCTTTATGTGCTTATTCTTTATCTCTTAAATGACGCTAATCACTTAGACGAAGTGCATGCGGCGGCGCTTAATCTGGCTTTGCCGTTGGAACGCTTGCCGTTGGTGTTGAAATATGCCGCTTTGCAATTTGCGTTGCCGTTGCCGTTTATGGATTGGGTTTATAAAGCTGTTTACGGGGTTTTGCTGGCTTTGGCTTTGTTTACGCTTATCTTTAAGGCACCGAGTGTTAAGGCTTCCGTGCGCGGGCTTATCCTTATCCCGTTTTTGGTTATTGCTTCGGTTTTGGCGTTGGCGTTTGTGGCCGAACCCCATGTTCACTTTACGCGGATGAGCTTCTTCGGCTTAACTTTCTTCTATGCGCTGATGTTTGTGCTCATTATTCGTTTGGATGGAAAAAATATCTCACGGGTTGCCTACATCTTGGCCGGACTTCTTATCTTTATGAATTTCGTGCGTGTCGCTTATGCCGAAAAAGTGTGGAAATTCGGTTGGGATGCGGAAACAAAACTTGCCGAGCGTATTATTACCCGTATGGAGAAAATGCCGGAGTTTAATATTGACCGCCGTTATAAATTATTGCAAATCGGCGAAAAGAGCCTGCGTGCTAAATATTATATCAAGACACCGTTTGAAGTTCCGGTCGGCGAATTGTTGGCCAAAGCTTACTATCCAGAAGGTCATGCCAAAGAGGCGTACAACTTCTTCTACCAGACTGACTTTTTAGAGGGAGATGCCGAGGTTGAGGCCGTCAATGAGCCGGTTATTCGTGATTATCTTTTAACCAAAGCCAGAGCTTGGCCGGCAAAAGAAAGTCTCTTTATTTACGGCAATTATATTGTGCTGATTTTAGATGATGAAGCATTGGCTAAGGTGCAACAACAACTTTAGCGGTGCAGTTAAGGATAGATGATGGAAAAGACGATTGTTTCTTGGGAAGAAATTGAACATTGGAGCGATAGGCTAGCCGAGAAAATTGCCGAGGATTGCACAGATTTATCGCAAGCGACGTTGGTGGCCGCTTCTCGCGGCGGACTTATTCCGACACAGCTGATCGCTTATAAACTGGATATTCGTGATGTTCGGGTTATGAAACTGCTTTCTTATGATGAAAATAACCAACGTTGCTCTATCAGCGATATTTCTACCGACCGCCTGTTTGACGGCGCAGATGTTTATTTTATTGATGATATTGTGGATAGCGGGGCGACGATTGCTTATATCCAAAAGAAATTTCCGACAGCGAGAATCTGCACATTGCTGACTAAAAACTGTTGTGCTGAAATGCCGGATATTTGCGCACGCGAGGGATTGCCTGCCGATAATTGGGTGGTCTTTCCGTGGGACTAGGTGTTTTCAGCGGTTGGTTTTTCTTTTAGTTTTTGTTGTAATTCGTATAATGCCTGTTCATCTTTTTGGTATTGCATACTGAGGTAGTAGCCGTCGTCGGCGATAGTGCGCCATTTGATTTGTTGCTTTAAACGGTTAATTTTTTCGTTTATATCCATGATTTTTCTCCGGTGTAATTTGTAGTGACGTTAATATATTGTAATTCATATATAGGAATTTGTTTGTTAAAAATCAAGAGTTTAGCAAATATAATTAGGTATATTTAGCACAGGGATAATTACTTGTAATGGCAGTGACAGTGCCAGTGCGAGGCGCACAGCCAACGATTTGGATTTTCTCTTGGGGCTGAGGTATGACGGGTTTAAATGAATAAAAGTTATCCATAACCGCGTGAGCAACCCTTAAGCTCAAACGCGTGTTGTGGAGAACTTTTTGCTGTATCGTGTTTCTTTTTAAGATAAAAAAGGCGCCTTGCAATCATTTTTGCCTTGCAAAAATGATTCTTAATGCAAGGCAAGGCGCCGGGCAGCCTGACGGCTGTCGCCTGCACGGCGGGTGCTGCTCATGCCGCAGGGGCAGGCGACTTGTCGCCTTTATAATGAACGTGAGGTTAAAACGTTTATGACACGCCCTAAAATGTTTAATTCTTCTAATGAACAACGAACATCTTGATAACGCGGGTTTTCTGATTTTAATATGTACTGCTCGTTGCTTGTCCTCTGTACACGCTTTAAGGTTATCCGGTCATCATAACGGATAATGTATATGCCGTCACCGGAATATTCCAATACACTCGTATCATACATAATTAAACTGCCGGATAATATCGTCGGCTCCATGTTATCTCCGCTTAAGCGCATAATCTTTAAATTCTCGGGATTGCCGTTGCACCAGCCGAAAAATTCTTTGTAATTTATCGCTAACTGCCCGATAACATTTTCTTCAGGCCTTTCTGATGATTTCATGTCATAAATATCTATTCTTAAAAAATCTGTCGGGTTTACGTTCTTTTCCGTTAATTTAATCAAATTAACGTCCTTAACCCCGCTTTTTAACAACTCATCATCTATTAATTCAGCCTCATCTAATTCTAAAAGCTGACATACTTTCTTGCGATCTACCTCGTTTAACCGCTTCGGAAAACCGTACTTAATATATTGCTGAATGTAGGAATCCTTGCGCCCGATTTTTAAGGATACTTCCCGAAACGTGTGTCCGCTTGCTAATATCTTCTTTTCCAACTTCTTTCTGATGCCGTTTAAATCTGCCATCTCTATTGCTCCCTTGTGCTAAAAAGCTATCCTAATAATTTTTCTTTGTAAAATTGCTTTGATATCTTGACAATGTATGAAATTTCATATAACAGTTTATCTGTATTGTCAAGCCGTACACTTATTTTTTATTGTAAAAGGCTTTCTTTCGGACTTCTTTTGAACTATCGGACTATTTTAGGACTATTGGACTACTGTTGATAACTTGTTTTATCTTAGGAGGGACAATGGATAAAATTGTTTTGGACGTTAATTTAAAATTTGTCTTGGCTCAATTAAGCCTTGTTGAACGCGGTGAACTGCTTTCAGCTTTGTTTGATGGGGCTTATGACGGCAGTAATGCTGCCGTTGCCAATGTCTTTTATTATATAAACGATTTGCAACAAAAATATGCCGTCAAAAAGCAAAAAATGCATGATTTAAGCGTTAAATCAGCTATTGCACGAAAGTCACGTTCAGCAAACGCCGAGCTTATGCTTGAGCAACCGCTTCTTAAAAGAAAAGAAGCAAAAGAAAATGATATTATAAATAAAAATAATTTATTATTTTCCGCTGATGATTTTAAAAAGAAAAAGCCTAAATCCTCTTTTGTGCCGCCGAGTGTGGCAGAGGTTAAAAATTATATTGCCGAAAATCATCTTTTGGCTGATGCCGAAACTTTTATCAATTTTTACGAATCGCACGGCTGGATGGTCGGTACCACCCCGATTAAAAGTTGGCAGGCTACGCTTAAACTTTGGCATGCCAGAAACAGCGATAAAAAGCAAAAACAAAATGATGATGAGGCTTATTGGAACGAGCTTTCGGGCAGAGTTCTTGACAGGCAAAATAAAGTAACGGAGAATAACCATGAGTGAAAACAGCGACTTTTTCTTTTTGAACCTAAAGCAACTTTACCCGAATTTTTTAAAACCGGCACCGTTGGATATGGAAATTTGGTCGGAAATGCTTGAAAAACATACCACGGAATCCATCCGTAAAGCCTTAAAATCTTACCGTCAGGGCGAAAAAGGAAATTTTATTCCGACACCGGCTAATTTTAAGGAATATCTTGATTGCTTTTTACCACGCTTAAAAAAGACGGAAGATGATGATTTGCCGGAATTTCCCGTTTCGCACCTGATGGAGCAAGACCGTATCAATAACCGACAGAAATATTTTTATCCGACTTATAATGACGGGGTGAAATATGTTTTAGGAACGGTGCTGATGAATACCATCGGGGAGGCGGAATTTCGCTCTCTTACCTACAAACAACGCTATCGTCGCGCCGTTGACCTCGGCTTGTTCGGTAATTTTGAGGAAATTTTGGATTATGTTAATGAAAACGGGGCGTGCTGATGAAAAATCATAATATATTTCTTTTGGAACGTTACTTTAATGCGGGTAAATTAAAACAACGTTATTATGACGGAAAATCTTATTGTCAACCGTATAGCGCGGAGGACAGACTGCTTGCCGGCAAAATGTTTTATGAGGATTTTTTATCTTGGCAGAAAACTGCGCGCCTTATTCGTAATTATGAAGCGATTAAGGTTGATGTTTCACTCAATACCGCCGGCGGATTTTCTAAAAACACAGAGCGTTTCAGGAGAGCATTGAAACGTTTACCGAAAGCCAGTCTTGAAGTTGTTTATCAAATCGTTTTGTGCGAAAATGATATTATGGCACCGCCAAATTTTAACGAGCGCGAACGGGCCTTTTTTTATGATGATATCAAAGGGCTTCTTTGTCGCGGACTTGATGAACTCTGTCGTTTTTACGCGCCGGTTCGTCTTGCCGAATTTGTTTGACACCCCGAATTGTTTATGCTATACTGAACTTAACATAGAACAATTATTAAGGAGACGTGTCATGACTAAAGAGAATAAACAACCCGAGAAAAGATATGTGGTTAGAAAAACACATAATAAAGCGACCGGTGAATTGCGAAACAGCGTTGAAGATTTAAAAGACGGCAACAAGGCTTCTTTTATTAACGGTGCGTTGAATAATATTGTTGTTAATGGGAATAAGGTTACATATGCGGACGGGCAGATTGCCAATACCGTTACTTTGAAAGACGGAAATTCTGTTATCTATGATACTGATTTTAACGGGAATCTGACAACGACGGTATTAGATAAAGATGGTAATGATATTACCGGTAAAGAAGCCGGTAAAAAAGCCGAACGTGATGCTTTGAAAGCAACATTGAAGGCTGACGGTTATCTCAATACCGTGGCAAAAAGCCGGACAATTTCTTCTTCTAAAGCTTTTGACGGTTTGCGGAATTGGGCGAAAAAAGCGCAAAAGAATTTTGAGGCTCGTCAAGCGGCAGCTGCTGCTCGTAAGAGACTTTTGGATGTTAAATCTAAAGGTTATGCTAATGCCGAAATCGCTATTAACGCCGGGGCTTCGGTAGAGGAAGTTGTTGCACAGCGCAAGAAAGATGAAAAGATTGCGGCTGATAAAGGATTGGCATTGGGTAAAGAACAACAGAAAATTCGTGCAGAGCAACGTCAACAAAGGAAACAAGATATTTTGGACAGAGAAGCTGCTGTTCAGAAGGCAATGCGGGAAAGAGATTTCTAAGATTTATGTTGTCTCCTTTAAGAGAGCGCTCTTTACCGAGCGCTTTCTTTTTGGGGGCTTGTATAATGCCTGTCATGATTGCAAAACGGCTCCCTTATGTACCTTTCGTTGTACACCGCGGTCGCCTTTTTGCTTCCAGCACAGGCATTCTCCAAGCCCATTGCTGATTTATTTATAGGTGCTGTTGCTAAAAAAAATCCACTCTCATCAAAAAAATGCTTGATTATTTTATTTTTCTATTATATCTCATTATTGCTTTGATGCAAATGTGCGGCCATGGCGGAATTGGTAGACGCGTAACGTTGAGGTCGTTATGGGCTAAGCCCGTGGAAGTTCAAGTCTTCTTGGCCGCACCACTATTTCTCTTTTAATTTATTTTTTTGAGCGCGTTTCTTAACGCATAAGAGGGGAGGCCGCTATGCTTAGAATTTACAGAACAGATGAAAACGGCAAACTGTCAAAGCTCAAAAAATCTAAAATTCTTCCGATGACATGGTGCTCGCTCGTTAACCCGAACGAAGATGAATTGTTGCAGGTTTCTACCGTCTTAAAAGTGGATTATGATTTGCTTAACAATTCTCTTGACGCGGATGAACGCTCCCGTATTGAGCAGGAACCGGGTTCGCTTGCCATCATCATTAACCTGCCATTACTTGACGACGAGGGGAATTTTGATACCCTTCCTTGCGGTCTGGTCTTAACTCCGAAAAATTTTATTACCATTTGCGCGCGTGATAACCGTGTCTTAAATTCATTTAATCGCTCTACTTCTAAAACGTTCAGTACCCGTGAGCGCGCAACTTTTCTTTTGAATATCCTCTATAAATGTACGCAGTTTTATTTGAAGTATTTAACCATTATCAACAAACGTACCGAAGATATTGAATATGCCTTGCGTAAAACAACATCTAATAAAGAGCTTTTTCAGTTAATGGAAATTCAGAAATCTTTGGTTTACTTCACAACCGCTTTGAAAGATAATCACCTTGTGCTCTTAAAACTTTTGCGTATGCTCAAAACCCCCACGGTTGCTAAGCTCGTTTCTTTTTCCGAAGATGATGTGGAACTCTTAGACGATGTGATTATTGAAAATAAACAGGCAATAGAAATGGTGGATATGCACCGCTCCATCTTGGAGGGAATGATGGACGGGTTTGCCAGTATCATCAATAACAATGTTAACCAAATTATGAAATTCTTAGCAGCCATCACGATTATTCTTTCTATCCCGACCATGCTTGCCTCTTTCTGGGGAATGAACGTGCCGGTGGCGTTTGCCGCAGACCCTTACGGTTTTTGGTGGGTTATCGGGCTGTCCGCGATTGGGACGTTGGCTACCATACTGTTTTTCAAAAAACAGCGCATGTTTTAGGGGTTGGTTAAAGTACTGTCAAATCGCCAAATGGAAGCCTGTCTTAATGGGGGCTTGTCTGGCACGCATCATAAGAGCGTCGGCGCTCGCTTATGTACCGTTTACTTGTACACCGCGCTCGCGGCGCCCCTCTTAGCATACGCACTATCCAAGCCCTTTGCTAGATGATTTTATAGGTGCCGGTAGGGGGCTTGACAAACCGTCGGACATGGTTTATAAAACTTCCATAATGCGTTTTTCTATGCTCTCTTTTGAGGGCTTTTTTTTATGCTTGCAAGGCGCCAAACAGCCTAAAGGCTGTCGCCTGTGCGGCGGGCACCACTGCGCGTGGTGCGGGGCAACTTGTTGCCCGCTTTTGTTTTAACTCGGGAGCTTTTTGCTCCCTTTTTTATTAGGAGAAAATTTATGATTGGAAATTCTAACAGTATCAATATTCAAACTTCTTTAGAACCATACGCCGTTTTTGCAAAAAATGATTCCGCAACTTCTATTTCTCGTGGCGATAAACTCTTGCTTACTTCCGGACTTCCGGCTTTAACCCCGCAGTCTTCTACCGAGCAAACCACGAACTTTAACCCGATTTGCGCTTTTTCCGATACCGCCTTCCTAACTACCGGTGCAAATTTTGCTAACCTGTATACGCTCGCTGACGGTCAATGGTCCGCAACCGCTGATGCAACGTTTTCAAATGTCGGAGTTAACGCTATCTATACCTACCACCCCGATGGCACAATTTCTTATTTTGATACCGCACAGGTTAAAAACGACCGTACTGGTTATCGGATAACACCTTCAGGGGTTACAACGCTTCCTTTTAATTCGCTTTATTTGGGTAAAGATAGCAACGATACTCATTATGTTTTTCAAACAAATTCCGGACAGTATGCCCGCTTATACGTCTATAATTTTGACACCAATAATTTCGGTACCCAGAAATTAATCATTGAAAATTCTTCCGGTTATTTTTATTTCGGCTTTGTTAAAGGCGATAAAGCTATCTTAACCAGCGGGGCAAATAATGCCTATATCTATCATATCGGCGAAAATTTTACTTATCTCAATAAAACCTCTATCTCCGGCTTTTATCCGCTGTTTGCCACCGGTGCTGATGTCGGCGATTTGCTGTTTGTGACCGATAATTTGCAATATAACTACTATGCTAACAATAATTCTAAAGCATCCGCACACCTGTTTTGCTTTAAAATTAAAAGCGATTATTCTTTGGAAACGGTTAAATTTCCTTGTTTGCAACGTTTCCTAACCACGCCTTGTTATGCCCAGTATGACCATAGAAACGATACCCTCGTTGTTTCTACGACCGATAAAATCTATCTCTATTGCTTTGATACCACGGCTAAAACTTTAAGCGAAATAACGGTCTTTGTTGATACTCTGCCCACACAACCGAATGCTTCTAAACCGCTGCGCGCCGCTTGGTTACCGTCCGGACATGATGTAGCTGTTTTAAGCGCTTATAATTACCTTAATATCTACCATTTAGGGACGGAAGAAACCCGTATCGTTACAGATAATGCCGATAACTATAACCCCGATAAAAGTTTTACCGGCTATGCAACCGGAGTGACCGATGGCAATAATCGTTACGAGGTGCTAACCCAAGAAGAAATAGCCGGTGTCTGATAAAATTCTTGACAAAGATGTCGCACGGGCATATATTAGTTCTAATTATTTACTATTAAAAAATTTTTATAACTATGATTTTGAATTTAAAAAAACCGATTAAAACCCCTGATGGTTTGCTCATCAGAGAAATCTCAGGGGACAGTGATGGTTCTTATGCCATTACTTTTGACGGCGCAAATTTGTTGCCATGTGTCCGCTTTTACAACGCATCAGGCGAGCCGGAATATCCGATGGCCCCCGAAGACAGAGCATGTCGCTTAGCAAAAGTGTTTCATGAAACTTTCGGTCGGCGTGTGGAAGATTTTTACGGCGGTTATTACACCGAAAATGTCTTTCCGAACGGTTGGGCTGATGTCAGGGCTGCCGGCCGCAATATGCTGATTGATGATGACTTCAAGCCGATTGTGGCGAACTACGAAAGAGTCTGGGTGTTTAATTGCGGGATAGCGATTAAAGGTGTGGAGCCAAAAGGTTCTAAAAAAGGTATGCTTTTTCTTGACCTTAAGGGCAGGTCTTTGCGCGTGGTTGATAATGTTGTTAACTTCGTGGGAGACGGTTGCTATTTGGCAGAAGACGGCGGTACCGACCAATGGTCTTTGCATGATTTTGCCGGCAACCAGTTGGCAAAGAAACCGATTATCGGTTGCGAAATGACAACCAACGGTTCCTTTGTTCTAACGACTATTGACGGTTTGAAACGCCTCTATGCGCCGGACGGAACGGCTGTAACTATTGAAGTTGCTACTGATTCGGTTATTATGCCGGACGGGTACTTCATCTATTACAACGACTGTCACTTAATTGACGGTATCTATTCTCCGAACGGGTTGTTGGATATGAAGCGTCCATCCATTTATTCGTTCAAAAAAACGAGTAACTACTATCTTTTAACCGGAGAAAATGTCACCGGTGCCCTCTACGATTGTCAGGGGGAGTACCAAGGTAAGAATTTTAAATTTGTTAATGAGCAGGAGGGTTTTGCGTTTTTTGAGCGCGGAGATATTCTCTATATCTTTAACCGATTTGGCAAAATTCTTTCCGGAAAGTATGTTGAATGTTAAAACAAAAAAGCCGAGCCCATTGGGTTCGGCTTTTTTGCGTTATAAGGCTTTTTTTAAGACGAAGAACGACGACCGCGGTTTTTAACAAGCTCGGTCATCTCCGGAGAAACCTGTGTCTTCTTTACTTTGTATTTGGCATATTCTTGTTCTGTTTGTGTCGGTTGTTTTGTTTGCGGTTGCTTTTCCGCCGTGGTATCTTCTTTGGCTTTGCTCTTATTGATATTCTTAGAGATATCATCCAAACGCTTGGCCAAAATATCTTCCGCCATCTTTTGTTGTTTGTTATTTTCTTCTAAGTTTAGGGTAATCTGTTTGCCGTTTTTATCGGTGGTATAAACGCGACCGACATTACCTTCTTTGTTGTATGCCAGACGATACTTATCCCCTATGGTACCGACGGTTTTGGCGGAGCTGTTGATGATGTTTTCGTCTTTAACGGTAAAAGGGGTCAATTTGCCGGTTTTATCAAAAACATGATTTTGCTCATCAACATAGCCGACAATGTTATCTTTGGCATCATAAACAAGCGAACCGTAAGACTTGGCATAAGCGATAATAACCCCGTCCTGATTGATGACTTCGTCATTTTTATCCAACTTGCCGAGGATGTTATTGTTGAAATCACAAGCGATATTGTTAGGTAATATATAGCCGATAACGCTACCGCTGTTATCATATTCAAGCCCGATAAAAACACAACCGTCCACCACCAGTTCGCGACGAACCAACACTTCTTCCTTGCCGTCTAAGCAGGAAGTTATCGTTCTTAATGTGGTGGGAATCATCTTGATTTTATTTTCCAGCAGCTTTTGGTTTTGCAATGCTTCAAGCTTGTTTAATCTGGTGCTCATCATCATCTCCTCATGACATATCAATATCGCATTTGTGGGCTAGTATAACATGGAAATTATATTTTTAAAGTCTTAATTGCAGGACAACGTATGTTTTTGTTGACTTTTTTGCGGAGTTTTTTATGATACCTGAAGTTTATATGGAAAGGAATTGTCATGAAGTTAAATGCTCAGCCGGTACGCGGTACGAAAGATTATTTGCCTAAAGAAGTGGAAATAAGAGATTATCTCAGGTCTAAAATTGAAGATACCTATAAGTCTTTCGGTTTTCATAAAATCAATACGCCGATTATGGAAGATATTGAACGCTTGAATAAAAGTGACGGCGGCGAAAATCTTTCTATGATTTTTAAGCTCTTAAAACGCGGACAAAAGCTTGAGCTTGATAAAGAAAATTTAAGCGAAGATGACTTGGTTGACAGCGGGCTTCGTTATGATTTGACCATGCCGTTATCTCGCTATTTTGCCAATAACAGACAATTCTTGCCGCAACCGTTTAAGGCTATTCAGATTGACCAGGTATTTCGTGCCGAACGTCCGCAAAAGGGGCGGTTGCGCGAGTTTTTCCAATGCGATATTGATATTATCGGTGATGCCTCGGTTAATGCCGAAATGGAGCTTATTGCGGCGACCACCTCAGCCCTTGATAATATCGGTTTTTCAGACTTTACGGTACGCATTAACGACAGACGTATCCTAACCGATATGATTTTGGCTGCAGGTTTTAGCGCCGAAGATGTGGCCTCGGTCTGCATTATCTTTGATAAGCTTGATAAAATCGGGCTTGACGGGGTTAAGGCCGAACTTATGGAAAAAGAATATGCTTTAGATTTGGTTGAGAAGTTTATGGAAATCTTGGGCGAGGCTAATGATGATGCTTTGCAGACGGCGGAAAAATATTGTTCTAATCCGGATGTGTTTGCAAACTTAAAGAAGGTTTTGGACTTTGCCAACCGTATTGCCAACGGCAAATTTACGGCGGTTTATGATAAATCTTTGGTGCGCGGTATGGGCTACTATACCGGTATGGTGTTTGAAATCGTCAGCCCGAAATTCGGTTCTTCGGTTGCCGGTGGCGGACGTTATGATGAGATGGTCGGTAAATTCTTAGGCGAATCGGTGCCGGCAGTTGGTTTCTCTATCGGTTTTGAACGTATTTCCGCTATCTTGATGGAGGAGGGGTTTGTACCGCCGTCAAAAGAAAAGGTGGTGCTGGCCTATAATGCCGAAGATGATTTTGCATCCGTTGCCTTAAAAGCACGCGAGCTGATGGCTGAGGGGAAGATTGTCACTATGCTTAAACGGTCCAAGAAGTTCGGCAAGCAGTTGGATGGTTTGATTGCCGAGGGAGCAAAGAGAATGGTGGATTTTGGTACGGGGAACGAGAAAGTCTTAGCATAAGGGCTTATAAAAGTACCGTCATTATCGTCAATTTCCTCCCTTATGTACCTAACGTTTGTACACCGCGGTCGGAAATTGACTTCAAGCACGGCACTTTTCTAAGCCCATGGCTATATGATTTTATTGGTGCCGGTAGCTTGGCAATTTATCCCACCCATGGCTGGTTTGTTTTATTGGTGCCGGTTTCTTTAAAGAAAATGCTTTACTTTTTATTTTTTTGTGTTATGAAAGCAAAGCTTTATGTGAGGTAAAGAATCGCATTTAAATTCTATGTTGTTGAATAAACGTTCTTTTTCTTCGTGTAAAGTGATATAAATCCCGTGGGGGAACAGCCATGTTCTGACCACGGAACTTCAGGTTTAACAATAAATTTTAGAAATTGAGGTTCAAAAATGGCTAAAACTAAAAAGAAAATTTTAGGTTTAATCAAGCTTCAAATTCCGGCTGGTAAGGCTAATCCGTCTCCGCCGGTTGGTCCTGCTTTGGGTCAAAAAGGCTTGAATATTATGGAATTCTGTAAAGCTTTTAATGCGGCTACACAATCTTTGGAACCGGGTATCCCTGTTCCGGTTATCATTACCGCTTTTGAAGATAAGAGCTTTACTTTTGTTACCAAACTTCCTCCGGTTGCCTACTACATCAAAAAGGCTGCAGGTGTTAAGTCTGCCGCTAAGACTCCGGGTAAGGAAATTGCCGGTAAAATTACAATGGCTCAAGTTAAAGAAATCGCTCAGACTAAGTTGCCTGACTTAAATTGCGCAACTGTTGAATCAGCTATGAATATGGTTAAAGGTCAAGCTGTTTCTATGGGTATTGAAGTTACGGAGTAAGACAATGAGCGGAAAAAGATTAGTTAATGCTTATAAGAATGTAGATAAAAATAAAAGCTACTCCTTAAAAGAAGCCGTTGCATTGGTTAAGGCTAATGCCGGTGCTAAATTTGATGAAACAATTGATGTCGCTATCAACTTGGGTGTTGATCCGAAGTATGCTGACCAAATGGTTCGCGGTGTTTGCGGTTTACCGCACGGTAATGGTAAAACCGTTCGCGTTGCCGTTATGGCTCAGGGCGAAAAGGCTGATGAGGCTAAGGCTGCCGGTGCTGATATCGTTGGTGCCGAAAACTTGGTTGATTCTATCCTTGCCGGTAAAATTGAATTTGACCGCTGTATCGCAACCCCGGATATGATGGGCTTGGCCGGTCGTGTTGCTCGTGTTTTGGGTCCGAAAGGCTTGATGCCGAACCCGAAACTCGGTACCGTTACCGCTAACGTTGCTGAAGCTGTTAAAAAGGCTAAGGCCGGTGAAGTTCAATTCCGTGTTGAAAAGAACGGTATTGTTCATGCCGGTATCGCTAAGGCATCTTTTGATGAAGATAAAATCTATGACAACGCTAAAACCTTCATTGAAACAATTATGAAGGCTAAACCGCAATCCTTGAAGGGAACTTATATGAAGAAAATTTCATTGAGCTCCACAATGGGTGTTGGTGTACGCGTTGACGTAGCCTCTCTTTAGGGTTCGTCTGGCACGTATCATAAGAGCGTCGGCGCTCGCTCATGTACCAGTTTTTGTACACTACGCTCGCGGCGTCACTCTTAGCATACGCACCACCCAAACCCTATGTAAAGACCACCTAGTAATAGGTGGTCTTTTGGTTTTAAAGATTTTTTTATTCATCTAATGAAAGTCGTAATTTTTTGCCATAAAATCGTATCAATTTGCGGGCGGCACCATAATGAAAACTTCTTCCGGTTTCTATGCCATCTATGATTTTAGCTGGGATTTTACTCTGTTTTTCCAACTGATGTAAATACAAACGACGGTCTTGTCTGATTTTCCATAAACTAAGGCCAAGCTCGTGCAGAGATTCTTTATCAAAAAAATATTTGTGTTCAGACATTATCTAACTCCTGTTTTGCTATTTAAACAAAACCACCTTAAATTCCTTTAAGGTGGGGAGTTAACGACTGCACACATACAGTCCGACTTATTCAATATATTCAGTCGGCTCCCCATTTGAGGAGATTTATGTGTGAAGGAGCCGTTACACTCCACAGATAATCTCTTATCTGCAACAGTCATATTAAAGATTTGCTACATAATTGCAAGCGTTTTTTTCCAATTCGTACTTGCAAAAATTTTTTGGATGTGTTATGTTGCCGGAAATTGCGTATTACTATTCCTATAAGTATTAAATTTTTAAATCAAAAAAACATGAAAAAATCAGCGTTTAGGTTGCACTATCCGGATGGTGTGACAGCTAATGTTATTCGTGGGGAAATGGCGCCGGATGCCTTTCTCTTGTCTTGCCCTCAGGGCTCCGTGCACTGGGTTTCTCTTAATTTCTCGTTGGAGAAAAAAAGCTTTTCTGAGGCACAGAAATTTGTGTCCCAAGTAAAAATTGACAATCAGCCTTGTCATTTGCTTAACATCTTTCCGCTGTGGTATTTTGTCAAGCAGATTGAGGTTGTCAATAAGCTTCTTTCAGACCTCGGACGACCGATTATCCCGAAAGACACACCTTTTTGGTTTCAGTCTGTTTGTGATAAAGAAATCTATCGCGGTTGGCATTGCGTTGATGATGTCGCAAGAAGTTTTGAAACAACTGATCCTGATGAGGTACTTGCCGTGGCTGTGCCGTCGCTGTTGCTCGGTTATAATATTGATAAGAATGACAGAGCAGGGGCTCGCTTAAAGCCGGATACTAAGCCGCTTCCGCGTTTTGCTCCGGCATCACCGATGGTCACTCGTCCGCATAACGACGTTTCCGCCACGGCGCAGATGCCAAAGCAGGCACCGCATTTGGAACCGCTCAGAAAACATTGATCCTCCTTTCATTTTAGTATTTTTTAGGCTTCCTGACCGTGAGGTTCGGAAGCTTTTTTTTGTGCTTTTTAAAAAGGGGGGGATAATGCTTATTTGTTGTTGCGAACGTCGCTGTTTCGTTTATATTGTAACAAGTTTATGAGATGTTTTTCTTTGGGGCTTTCTTTTAATGTATAAATTATTCTTAAATCTGGTTAGCGTAGGCCTGTTGTTTATTGTGATTGCCATGCTCGGCGTGTTCTTGTGGATACGCCAGACCGGTTTTGATATTCCGGACTATAAAAAATTGGCAACGTACGAACCGCCGGTTACTACCAGACTTTATGCCGGTGACGGACAGGTGTTGATGGAATATGCCGTGGAAAAACGTATTTTCGTCCCCGAAGATAAAATCCCGGAACTCGTTAAAAACGCTTTTATTGCCGCAGAAGATAAACATTTTTACAGCCACCCCGGTATTGATTTTATCGGTATCGTCCGTGCTGTGTTTACCAATGTTAAAAACTATATGCAGAAAAAACGTATGGTCGGCGCTTCTACTATTACCCAACAAGTGGCCAAAAACTTTCTCCTTTCTTCCGAACGTTCGCTTACCCGTAAAATTAAAGAGGCGGTCTTAGCTTATCGTATCAGCCATGCATTCTCTAAAGAACATGTGCTTGAACTTTACTTAAACGAAATTTATCTCGGCAATCGTGCTTACGGTGTGGCGGCGGCTGCTTTGAACTATTTTAACAAGGCACTTTCCGAACTAACGATTGAAGAAGCCGCTTATCTGGCCGCGTTGCCGAAAGGTCCGAATAATTACCACCCGAAAAAACATTATGATGCCGCTATCTCGCGCCGTAATTGGGTGATTGACCGGATGTATGAAGACGACTATATTACCGAAGAAGAGGCTGAAGAGGCCAAAGCAAAGCCGCTTGTTGTGGTTGACCGTCATTACGGCTACCTTGAAGACGGGGAATATTTCAGCGACGAAGTGCGCCGTCTGCTCGCCAAGAGCTTAGGCGAAGATGCGGTCTTTGAAGGCGGTTTAATGGTGCGTACCACCGTTAATCCGGAATTGCAAAAACTGGCTACCAACGTCTTTCGTCAAGGGTTGATTAACTATGACCGCCGTCACGGCTATCGCCAGACCGGTTTGAAGGTCAATTTAGAGGGGGATTACCTTAGTGAGTTAAAAGCGGTTGAGTTGCCTAAAGGTGCTGATAAATCTTGGAAGAAAAGTGTTGTTCTTAGTACAGATAACAAAGGGGCTCATATCCAAACTGTTGAGGGCAGGGAAGGAACCATCAGCTTTAAGAGTTTACAATGGGCGCGTAAAAATCTGCCTGACCAACGTGTCAGCATTCCGCCTAAGAAAGTAACAGATGTCTTAAATCGCGGTGATGTTATCTACGCCGAAGAGGTCAAAGACGGCGAGTTTGAACTGCGCCAAGTGCCGGATGTGGAAGGCGGTATGGTGGTGATGAGCCCGCATAACGGTAAAATCTTAGCGATGGTCGGCGGTTTTTCTTTTGATAAATCGCAATTTAATCGTGCCACCCAAGCCTATCGCCAAACCGGTTCTACCTTTAAGCCTATCGTTTATGTGACCGCGCTTGAACTCGGTTATTCGCCGACCGACCTCATCTTGGACGCGCCGTTTGTGCTTGACCAAGGACCGGGGTTGCCGTTGTGGAAGCCGTCTAACTATTCCAAAGGTTTTTCCGGCTTGACGACCTTACGTCAGGGTATTGAGAAATCCAAAAACTTAATGACGGTGCGTTTGGCACAGGATATCGGTATGGATAAAGTTTCCGAAATGGCAAGCCGTTTGGGGGTTATGGATAATTTACCGCATTTGCTTTCCATGTCTTTGGGTGCGGCTGATACCCGCCTGATTGATATGGTTACCGCATATTCCGCTTTTGTCAACGGCGGCTTTAGGGTTTCGCCGTACCTTATTGAACAAATCCAAGACCGCTACGGTAAAAGTATGTATAAAAATAACAGTATTCATTGTATGGGTTGTAAGGTAGCGCATTTTGATGAAAAAGCCGAAGTCCCCCTGGTTACCGACGATCGCATTCGCGTTTTGGACGAGCAAACCGCTTACCAGATGGTATCCATCCTGCAGGGTGTGGCTGTTCGCGGTACGGGTGCGCGCTTGGCCTCTCTGCGTAAAAACCTTGCCGGTAAAACCGGTACCACTAACGAAAACAAAGATGCATGGTTTATCGGTTTCTCGCCGGATATGGTGGTCGGTATCTATGTCGGTTTTGATGAACCGCGTACCCTCGGACGTATTGAAACCGGTGCGGCGGCTGCCCTTCCTATCTTCTATGATTTTATGAAGGAAGCGCTTAAAGATAAACCTAATCTTGAATTTCGTGTGCCGGAAGGAATTAATTTTGTTCGGATTAATCCGAATACCGGACGCCCTGCCGGACTTTCCGACCGCGTTGTCATCATGGAAGCCTTAAAGCCGGACTTCAAATTCGGCGATAGACAACGGGTGGTCGGTAATGACGGACGGTCTATGCTGGATGCAGAGGGTGGGTCGATAGAAAGGCAATTTGACCTCGGCTCCGAATATTAAAGGGTAAAATTTTGACGTCTAGAGCGGTCTTTTCGGGTAAACCAAAATTCATGTACTTCTATGTACACTAAAATTTTGGTTTCCCTCAAGCCCATCTCTATCCACTCAAAATTTTCCGCCTTTAATGGGTGCCTTATGTGTACGCTCCGCTTTAGGGCAGGACATTCAACGATAGCACCGCATTTTTTCAACCCCACTTTCTCCCTTTAATGGGTGCCTGTACGGGGGTACTTCCCGTACGGGGTTCACTTTAAATGTCATGCCCTGAACGAGCAAAGCGAGTGAGGTCAGGCATCTTCAATATTGTAATAAGGATACATTTTAACCCCCGCCCCCTTACTTGTAAGGGGTGACAACAAAGAAGATACCTTATCATTCGGACTTCGCCGAATGAGGTATGACGTTTACTATAGACACTTTTAAAACGTCATGCCCTGAACGAGCAAAGCGAGTGAGGTTAGGCATCTTCAATATTGTAATTTGCAGTATTTACCCCTCCGGCTCCCCGCTTGCGGGGAGTGAACAATAAGGAAGATACCTTATCAGCCAGACCTTGCTGGCTGAGGTATGACGGTTTAAATGGCTTCGCCGAATGAGGGGGGACAACAAAAAAAGTAATGCTGACACTAAAAAAGCTCCCGTTTAGGGGAGCCTTTTTCTACTCGCTGTTTTTCAAGATATTTTCAACAAGTTCTTTGCCGGATTTCGGAAAACCGCTGAATACCGCTGACAGCGAAGATGATAGCTTGATATTCTCAACGTCCTTCTCTTTTTTGAGCATGACCTTTTTACCACTGGGATAAACGAAATATTCATTGCCTTTTTTTACCAGCACCGCCGGTGTAATGTTGGAATACTTCTTTACCCCCATATAGTCAAAACGGCCAAACCCGAGCTCGGTCAAAATTTCCCCTTCCTCATACTGCACATCATCATTGATGTCAAACATATACTCGGGGGTGTCCATACTTTCCGGCGTAAAGCAATATACCTTATTGCCTTTAATACCGAAAATGGTCATCATGCCAAACGAACAGACGTCCATCTTGAGCTCAAAACTTGAACCGTTGCTTAAAACCGCATAGTAATTACCGTCTTTCTTGAAAATAGCATAAGCATAGGGCGTATGTTCGCTATTTTTAAAGGGATTGACGATAACTTCTATCAGCTGCCCGCTGGTTTCCGGTATCAACACATTGCCTTTTTGCGTATAGACTGCGGATTTACCTAAGTTTTCAGATAAAATTCCGTACATCGCACCGCAACCGCTGATGTCAATAAATTCAAGCTTTTCCGCTTCTCTAATGAGCCAATCGTTGCTTAGCCACGGGTTTATGCAAATATAACGCTTGTTCCGTTTTAAGATGTAAGCGCCTTCCTCGTCTTTATCAACGAATTGGTAGCCTTGCTTGATATATTTGCTAATTCTGGTCAGCTCGTTTGCGGTCAGCTCTTCGGATTTTTTGCTATCGGTTGAGAGGGTATCATCACCATCTTCGGTGATAAGCGTATCTACTTCAACGAAATCGTCTTCTTCAAGAGAATCAATTTCAACGAAGTCATCATGTTCGGTAACCTGTGCGGTAACCGAAAGCGGTGTGAAATACATCACACAAGTTGCAACGCATGCAACCAAAACGATTTTTTTCATAAGCTTTTGATTAAATAATTTACAGAGATTTATTTGGATGAGAATAGAATATTTTATTTTGTCTAAACTGTCAAGCCGGAATATTATTTTTTTTGAGGAGGATTATCGTTCGCAATGACGAAAAAGAGAGGAAAAGTAAAAGGGAGCCTTGTAATCATTTTTGCTTGGCAAAAATGATTTTTAACTTATGCAAGGCGCCCCTAACAGCCTGACGGCTGTCGCCTGCACGGCGCGGTGGCAGTGCCAGTGCGAGGCGCACAGCCAACGATTGGGCTTTCCTTTGGGGTTGGGGTATACTCTCCGACCGAGAAACCATTAACCGTCATGCCCTGAGTGAGTGAAACGAACGAGGTTAGGCATCTTCAATATTGTATTTAGCAGTATTTACCCCTCCGGCTCCCCACTTGTGGGGAGTGGACAATAAGGAAGATACCTTAACCAAAAGACTGGCGCTTTTGGTGGTATGACGATTTAAAAAGACCGGTGCTTTTGGTGGTATGACGAGTTTAAATGACGGATGTTTCTTTGCACGCAATGCATAAAAAAAGGATGCGGGGAGCATCCTTTTTTCCTTACAAAGTTTTTTTAATTGCGGTTATCTTGGTATTTGCAATGTTTCTTAATAATCGCTCTAATCTCGGCCGCATCTTCCGGACGCATGGCATACATCGGGATGGAAAACGGGGTAAAGACATTGTTCTTGCATAATCTCTGCATAAATGTCAGCCGATAGTTTTTAATGGCACCGTCTTTTAAATGAAGTGCTATCAGCGGACGGCGGGTAATAAACGAAGTGTATTTTTCTTCCGCAACATCCACATCTTGCCAACGCAACATCTCGTTGTGGTCTATCTTAATGCCGTCTTTGTTGATGAAAGCCAGTTTTTGCGGAAATATCAACACAAAAACAACCGCCACCAACGCTAAAACGGTAATGGTAATTGTACCGGTGCTTAAAACGCATAATAACGGGTTGTTATACATGCCGACAGTCATCAAACAATGCCATACCAACATGAAAAAGGCGGCAATTAAAAAGTAAAGCGCAGTTAATACAACAAGCTGACGATAGTCATAATAAAAACTGATTTCTTTTTGCGGGGTGATTATGTCTTTGATTTTTTCGGTAATAACCCCTTTTAATTTGGCACCGGGAACACGAATACTTTTTTCGGAATCGCTTTCCTTATCCAATGAGCCGGACATCTTACTGGCGCGTTTGGCCTCAGTCTCTGCCGCCTTGGCAATTTTTTGCACTTTTTCCAATTTCTTGGCTGTCTTTTCAGCACGCTTGGCGGTGCGCTTAACGTCAGTTTCAACGGCTTTTTCTACCGTATCTATGGCGGTGTTTAAGGCATGTTCAACAATTTTCTGCGGTGCCCCTTTAACACTGTCAACCGCGCGTTTGGCAACAGATGAGGTTTGCGCCGGAGCTGTTTTTTTTGCATCAGACATTCGTATTCTCCCTATGGTAAAATTTACCCGTTATTTTAAGGCGGAAAACCTTAATTTTCAATTAAGAAAAATTTTGTCTAAAAAGTTGTTGACGAGGGGGCGAAAATGTGGTACTATCCTTTTATCAAAATATAATTATGCCTATACATCTGTGATAGGCTTAGCGTGAGAATTCACATAAGTTAAACATAAAAAAAATTAAAAAAATGAAAGCTAAAAAGTTTTTTGCTGCTGTTGGCGTATGTGCGCTGATATCAGTTATTTTGGTTTCAGCCGTCTATGGTGTAAGCCGTCTGATGGCAAGTGAAAACCCCGATGCTCCTAAGTACTCCCCCGAAAGGTACGTCTGCGTTATGGAGGAAATTACTGACGAGGACGGATTTTCAACCACAGGGCGCACCTGCCTCTATGATGTGGTGGAAAAGAAAGTCATTGACGGCGATTTTCCAAGCGACATTGAAGATCAACTCTTCGGGTATATTGTCTTGTCTAAGGACTACGACCGCATCCACGCCGGAGAGGTTTCGGAGGAAGAATTCGAGGCAATGAAGTACTGGATGTCCTTGTCCAACGATGAACACCCAGAAATCTGTGAGGTTTTCTACAATGATGACGGAAAGGTCATCGGACATCACCACACCGTTGACGGTCAAATCGTAAAGCCGTCAAATAAGTGTGATGTCAAGGTTGAAGTAGAGGGAAAATCCCTTGAAAAAGCCTATCACGTTATTGCCTACGTTGACAAAAAAAATCAGCCGGAATAGTCCGACTGATTTTTTTTGTGCTAATAAGCGTGCTTGGTGTAGTAGTCTGCCAATGTTTCCGGGCTCTTCTTTTTTAAAAGAGCCAGTGCCTCACTGCACATGGAATGAAACGACGTGTATTTCATAATCGTTTCCGGCGAGCATATTTCCACCAATTTTACTTCTGCCTGCCAACACATTCCGTGTTCCGGGGTGTAACGTGAAATCAGCTTTTCTATAAGTTCGGC
>Ga0247610_10001461_pt1 | contig 29319 bp, 33 predicted proteins | sample 174DNAGHGhighgp2_FD_193483 | JGI IMG/M metagenome (GOLD analysis project Ga0247610, IMG submission 193483) | Sheep rumen microbial communities from Palmerston North, Manawatu-Wanganui, New Zealand - 1742 DNA GHGhigh gp2 | ecosystem: Host-associated > Mammals > Digestive system > Stomach > Rumen...
AATGTTTGATACATCCCATTTAGATAAATTTCCTATTGATTTTAATTTATGACAATTACAAAACATATTCATCATATTATTAATACTTGAAACATCCCAATCAGATATATTACCTATTGATTCTAATTTTATACAAATTGAAAACATATATCCAACATTTTCAACCCTTGAAACATTCCAATTTGAAATATCAATTGATTTTAATTGTTTACACATGTAAAACATTCTTTGCATATTAGTAACATTTGAAACATTCCATTTAGATAGATTTCCAACTGATTCTAAATTTCCACATATATAAAACATATAACTCATACTTCGAACACCTGAAACATTCCAATCAGATAGATCACCAATTGATTCTAATTTTTCACAACCACTGAACATAAAAGCCATATTTTCAACCTTTGACACATCCCAATTTGAAATGTCAATTGATTTTAATTGTTTACACATGTAAAACATTCTTTGCATATTAGTAACATTTGAAACATTCCAATCAGATACATCTATATATTCAAATTTGCTATATTCAAATAAACCGCAATTTTCTGTGTGGTTATAAAATGTATCTATTCTACTTACATCTATGTCATTGAGATCAATAGGTTCTTGTTCTGTACCGGGTCCTTGCTCCTCATATCTATCATATATGAGTTGTCTTAACTCTTTACATGTCTTAGGATGATATTGGTATGAATCATAGTTCTTATTCACTACAAGCTTTTCTTCTATGTAATTAGTAAGTGACTTCATAATGAAATATTTTATAGTTTAATGATTTTATTTGTTGGTGATATTTTAAATTTTAATCCTGATTTTTCAAACATATCGTCTGTGCTTGTTGCTGGGTTAATTTTCCACTTTGTTAAATCACCAACGTCATTAAGATTTTTACAGTTATAAAACATATGACCAATTGTTGAACATCTATAATTTATTTTCCAAGATGAAATGTCTCCAATATGTTTTAATTTTTCACATCCCTGGAATAATTCATAAGCATTAGCCACATTACCGAATTTCCAATTCTTCAGATCACCCAGATCTTCAATGTTTTCGCACATACAAAACATGGTATTTATAAGTTGTGCTTTTCCAATATTCCAATTTGATATGTCTCCAATAGATTTCAAGTCTGTGCAATAAAAGAACATAGATCTTAAGTTAGTTGCAGAAGTCATGTTCCATTTACTAAGATCCAGTTTTGTTAATTTGCCACAATCATAAAACATTCCATTAAACTTAGAACATTTTTTAACATCCCAATCAGATATATCTACATATTTTAAATTATCACAACGACCAAATAAAAACTCCATTGATTCTACATGTGAAGTGTCCCACATGGAAACATCTATATTAGTATATTTAGTTTTATAAAATAAATGTTCTAAATTGTCAATATTACTAATATCAATATCATTAAAATCTACATGATCATCTCCATGTATATCTTCTTGTCTTTCAATAATTATATTTCTTAATTCTTCCCTTGAATTAGGTGTTATCAATTTCATATAATTTTTATCAATGACAAGTTTCTCTGATATGTACTGTTTTAAATTCTTCATTTCAAATGACTATCAAGACCATTATATATTTCTTCAAATGTATGATACTGATGGTGTCCTCTGTTATCTGCCATGTTGTTATCATAAACATATTGAAACAGTTCTAAAAATATTTTCTTAGGTATCACATGATGTTCATTACTTGCATGAGGACAATGACCAAGCAGTCTGTCCTGTAAGAAAGCATTTATGCGCATACTGTCCTTATATAAAATAATGTTAATCTCAAGAAATTGATCTGAGCTGAAGACATTCCACATAGCAATGAATGATATACATGGGTCATTATTGACAGACTTGTTAAAGCTAACTATTGCATCACCCTTAATAAGCATATCGCAAATCTTTGATTGTTCTGTGCCCTTCGGCATTTCTTTAATAGATTCTGTAGTAACAAAGTTTCTTATGTTATCATATATGTTTTCAATTCCTTCATCATCAGCAATGAATCCCCACCCATCATACATGATGACTGATTTTCTTTCCTGAAGATCATCAAGAATTTTAGATATAGAATTCTTACAAGAATAATTCTTGTTCACGATAAGTTTTTCCTGAATGAATTTAATTAATGATTTCATAAAAATAAATGTACTATATTTAAAAATAAATTTGTGTTTTGATAACACAAATGATTTATTCATCATAATAAATTTGTGTTTTGATAACACAAATGATTTATTCATCATAATAAATTTGTGTTTTGATAACACAAATGATTTATGCAAACATAATATTTTTTTGTGTTCAAAAAAACCTTTATACTTTAGTACAAATAAAAATTAAGATCATAAAAAAAGGAACTCAGTAATGAGTTCCTAAATTTGTTGTAATTACATTGTATGTTTATTTATTTTATTTATTTATTTTAATTTGAACGTAACCAATCTTTTGCTAATTTTATAATGTAATCATCAATATCTTCTTTATATTTATATACTGTATTTTTACTTACATCAAACTTTTTAGCCATTGCTGTCATAACCTGATATAAATATCCTTCATGCTCATCAGAATATCTATCTGCATATGTTTCTGCACCCATACGTAATGCTCGTGCTTTACCATCAAAATTAAATAATGTTAATTCCTCTTCCATCCACTTATCAATGAATTTTTTGATGTCATTGAGTGATAATGATTGGTCATTTTGACTGCTATTACCTGATAAATGCGATTTTATTTCTTCAACTTTTTTCCAATCTCTTCTTTCACAAGAACTCCAGTTACCCTTTTCTTTATTTTCAACAACCCAATCATATATTTCTTGTAATATTGTATTATCTAATGATATATCGCCATCAATAATATATTTAAAAAAATATTCTACCCAATATGGGATAGAGTATTCTCCTTCAAGTCCTATTATTAAAGCAGTCTCATCTGATTTATTAGTGTAAAGACATAAATATATTTCTGTAACTGTTGATAAATCAAACATTCTCCCATGAAAAGGAAGTTTACCACTAAGTTCATTAGAAATTTCAATAGTCTTATCTATTTCTTCAGTTTTACGATGTCTGTCATAACATGTAAGAAATCCTTGAGATCTATTAGCCCAGTCAGGTATAAAATCTTCATTTAAAAATGTTACTAAATCTTTCATAATAATATTATATAATTTTCTATATTTAAAAATATATTTAATATCTTAAGATATGAAAAACAAAAATAAAAAGGAACCCATCACTGAGTTCCTTTGTAAGTCATTTATATATGTTGGATTAATAATTATTTAACAACCCATGCCTGGTAATCATAATCAGAATCAGTATAAATACGTAAGCCAATTAAAGTTGTTTTGCTTCCACTTATACATAAACTTAAATGTTCAGATTCAGCAATAGCATCATCATCAAAGTTCATGAAATCGTGACGACCACCATTTGTAAGTTCATCTAACATATCTTGAGACAATTCATATACAGGGTATTTTGACAATGGCTTCAATGCGTTTGTCACATCTCTCATATTAAATTCTGGTTCATCAAGACTTTCAACATCTGCTTTAATGTTTTCAATTACATCTTCAATTCTTATCTTATTGCATTTCGCAAAATCAGATGTAGAAAATATATCATCAATATCTTGAGTCATACGATCTATTGATGCGGGGCCACGTTCATTTATTTCATATTGATGAATACTGCTTTCAGTAATAAAATCTACTAAACTTTTCATTATAATATAATTTATTTATTTATTTAATAATAGCCATATAGCATGTTGCTTGTTCGGCATATCTGGGTTTTCTGTCAAAGCCAAATGTTATTATAACATAATCATTATATTTATATTTTTATATGTTTTATGTATATATTAAAAATATATTAAAAATATTACTGTACGACCACAGTCTTTGTAGTATAGTTAGAATATACAATGATTTGCACGCCCTTCTCATTCTCATTCACCTGAATTCCCTGTAAGTTATACCGAGCAATCTCAGTCACTTCTGTATCATCTGTATTTACGTATGTTATTACTCCAGCATCAGAATTCCCAGAGGACTTTGACATAAGAATCATTGCATGAGTATCTCCTACACCAGTAATACGTTCCACTACAAATCCTTCCTCAGCAAGCATATTAATAATGTCACCCTCTGTAAGTCTGTCGTATGTTGCAGCATAATAATCAGAAACTCCAGCAGGTTTATTACCACTGACACGAGCACTCACCCATCGTGAAGAGGCATCATTAAGATTAGCATAGATTGACACATAAGTCTTCTGTGCATAAGTTGACAATGCAAATAGGCTTAATAGTACAAATAAAATTTTTCTCATGATCTTAAATGTTTTAAATGTTTTATGAATTATTCTTTTTAATTTTATTTTCTGCAGCAACAATGAATTTAGGATTGATATCCTTACCCAGTGTTGTTTTCCAATCAGTTGTAATGACGGGAACAATTCCTAAACTTGTTATTTCCTTATATCGTGCAGGATTATATTGTTTAAGAAGATCAGGGTTTAACATAAATAATTTGATAGTTTCAGCAAAACGTTCATAATAATTTGGTTCATATGATGTAATACGACCTTTTGCGGTGAGCTTCATTTTATTATTTGTAAGTATATGATGAAGATAATGACCAAATTCATGACAAACAACTCCAGCAGGTTCTCTATCACTAAAATACCCATGATGAGACCATCCCCATGCTGTTGGTGTAATTACTTCACGAGCACATTTTTTTAAGCAAATATGAATTGTTTTGTTGCGATAAGTATAATAACCGCAGGCACTTCTCTTGTTACCGTCAATAAGTACAATATTAGGTTTTTTAATATTATTCAGCTCACAAAATTCGTTAATGATTTTTACACCATAGTTGAATAATTCTTCTTTCTTCATATCAATTTGTTTTAAAAAATTATATATACAAAATAGAACATTGATTCTAAAAATTCAATGTTCTATTGTTAAAGAATTTTAAATATTAGTACCCCAGGTGCGAATCGAACGCACAACCTACGGTTTAGAAGACCGTTGCTCTAAGTCCGTTGAGCTACTGGGGCAACATTATGTTTAGAAGCAAGGATCCATATATTCATCAGCATATCCGAATCGTACTGAGCAAGTTCCCCAAAGTCCAGTTCCCTTTGGTAGCCATCGCCCATTCTTACGAAGAGTATACTCAATCCCTGCATAGTATGATGTTCCAAATTCCATTTTTTTATTTCCTCTTTCAATGATTTCATTAAGATATTTCTCAGAAAGTCTCATTACTCCATTCTTATCAGTAATGAACTTTTCCATCATTTCATTAGGAACATGAGCAACCTTCACCTTCTTTGGTGAGAGAACCTCAGTGACTACCATTGGGTAACGATCAGAACCAACGAATCGGGTAGCACCCATTCCAACCTCAGGATTTTCATCAGCCTTAGTGTTCATTACCTCATTGAGGGCCTCAGGAGTAACTGTGATAGCAGAAATAGTCATAATCTTAATAAATTTAGATAGTTAAACAATCTTAAAGAATTAAAGGATTGAACAATTTTAATTACAATAATAAAATATAAATGTTCATCAAAAAATTCAAAGAATTTTGAAATTTTTTTATATTAAAAAATAAAAATCCCATTCTCACGAACAGGATTTTTTAATAACATGTTTTATTTATTCACTTCTACACCCCAAACATGTTAGGATCTCGTCTATTCACTTTCATATTAATTCCTTTCTTGTCTTCATACTCAAATCCTTCAAGCTCTGCAATACGATTAAAAATGAGATTGTTCAGAAAGCTTCCGTCAATGAACTCTGGCTTAATCAGGTCAAAGCACTCATTAAGTAATGCAACATACTTATCAGGGTTTGCGTCAAGCTCACGCATCTTTGTGATCATATCATCAACATCCTTAAGATAAAGATATTCTGGGAAGTTCAGTAAATGATCTTTATCGTAGTCAGGATGTAAGAATGGAAGAAGTCCCATGGTAATCATCTCGTATGGCTTGATAGTGATGAACCCAGGAATCTGAGAATATACTAATGTATATCTTGCATCACCCATCTCATCCTTCAAATTCTCAATCATAATTTCTTTAATACGGTCAGTCTTCTCATATACCCATTTATCCCACTTACCATAGATCATGGTCTTGTCGTATTCAGTACCTTCAAGACCGTTGATAATCCATTTTTCATACTCAGGATATCTGCTTGAATTGCTTCCGTTATGATTTATTCTACTTGTTCCGCAACCATTGCTAAGAACAATAAGATGCTTTGAAGGATCTGAATTAAGCTTTCTGTCAATATCAATTCTATCACGGAAATCATCAAGTACACCCATCATACATATCTTTTCGGTATGCATATATTCTGCAGGTATCATTGTGTCCTTTATAGGAGTATGATCTGTCCATGAAGTGATGTGATAATGTGTTCCAAATGTTCCATTTGTCTGTGAAAGAATAAGCTTTGGGTTATGATATAAATCTTGTGCATTTACTGTAATGTATCTTGGATCTTCAGAAATTACATACACAGGAACATCTTCAAGTTTGTTCATCATATATACATAAGGAGCAGCATAATGTGCAAAACATACAAGTTGTTTCTTATATTCTCCTGTTTTCAGTTTCAAGAACTTCTCAATATTGCCGTTTCCTGATACAATACCGTTAAAGAATAACATAAAATCTGGTTTGATATTACGAGAATTAAACCATTCAAGAATTGGCTTATTGTCTTCACATGTATGTTCCTTAATTTTCCCATAGTCAACACAATATGCATCAAGCACATTATGATTTGGGAAGATCTTATCATATTCCTCATCTGTTAACTTATTAAGATGATTTGGGCCAATAAAATAAAACATATAATCAGGATTCATTCTTGCAATGAACGCATAAAAAATAATTGGTGCATCATCACCTGTTCCAACTTTAATGTTTTTAATCTTTACAGATTTTCCCATTTTGCCAATAAGAATATGTTTCTTATATTGTTTGGGGTCAAAATTATAATACTTATCGGTCATAATTATTTAGAATTTAAAATTTTTAATATAATTTTAATATATTATATGATGCATAAAAAATTTAAAAAACTTAATTATTAATTTCATATAACATATAATAAAAAACATACAATAAAACTATATAAATATTTTTATATATAAATTTTTTATTTTGAATTTTTATTAATGTCAGCAGTAGATTATTCTAAGTCATCCGCAGAAGAGCAGATGAAAAATGGAGAACTAACCCCAGAACAAGTTATGCAATTGCTAAAACTTGATTCAAAAAAATATATGATTAAGAAGGACTCACGCGGAGATGCTGTTAATGCTGCTAAGAAAAAAATAAAGAACGTTCAAATAAATCAATATGTTCTTTATGAAAAAGAAAACGGTAAATGGGTTAAGAAGAACTGGAATAAAGATTTTTTTGATAAGAAAGGATTAAATAATTACGCAATATATGGGGGAAACGGTATTGTAATTATTAAGCCTTTTTCTTTTGCAAAAAAAGAAAAAAATATGCAAGTTGGGAACCCTGCAAATTCTATAGATTCAGGAGATAATATAAATATTTCTGATAGTGGGAACGGATCTCTTAATGAATTATCTGAAATATCAATACCTGCTGGTTGGTTTGAGCCAAAGGCATACAGAGGAAATGATGAAAAAATTATTAAATGCGTTTCATTTACAAAATTATGTTTATTAAAAGAATGTTATGAAAGTTTGGGAATTCTATTATAAAGAAGTTGAAAGAATAAATAAAATATCTATAAAAGATAATGCGAACCAACAACAAATAATATACAAGAACCGATTAATAAATAATCCAATACAAATGGGTTGTTCTGGCGGCGGTGAAAGTGGATTTTCTTTTGATAACTTTACTCCAGGTGCAGGTTATTTTAAAGACATTAATGCAGATGTTGCAACAAAACAAATGAAATTATTTGGAAGACGACTTACAAGAACAAGATCTGGAGATCCTGAAGATTGGGTAAGAACATTTGTTGATTTTTCATTTAGAGGAACACTTGCTGGAAAATCATATAAACTGCCTTTTCATAAATCATTAAGGGAAAATTTACAAGCAGCATTAAATGATATAAGCAAAATTCCAGGTTTTTATTGTACAGGTAAAATTAGTACATATCATTACAGACCCGTAAACAATGGTACAGGATCATCAACATTATCAAATCATAGTTATGGAGTTGCAATTGATATAAATTATGATATAAATCCATTTCCGAAAGGCATTCGTGCTCCTCAAACCGGTGATACATCTGACCCAGTTAGATGGCGTTCGTTTAATCATCCAGTTGTTCAGGCAATGGCAAGACATGGTTTTGGATGGGGCGGACGATACGGTGACTATATGCACTTTTCATTTTTCAATGGCGGATAAAAAATAAATTTTTAAAAATGTTATGGCAAGATCTGATTTTTCAGGATTGGTTAAAAATCCAAAGATGAAATTAGTATTATCTGATTGTGGACACCTTGATTCAAGTACATTAGGAAAAAATTATACTTTATTGGATTCTAGAGTTGTTGGAAAAGCTGCATATAAACATTGTTGTACTGCTGGCCCAAGCACATGGTATAGAAAGGCTGGAATTAATTTAACATTTTGGAATGGAAAGGGACCTCACCGCGCAGGAGTTGAAGATATGAAAGCTTCATTACAAAGAGCTGGGATGGTTGCAGTTTGGCATGGAACAGGACAAGAAGCCAATTCAAAATTAACTTCTTCAAAATATCTTAGACCAGGAGATGTGGCTTCAATGATATCTTCTAATAGTGGGCATGGTGTAATGTGGACTGGAGAAGATTGGAGAAGTGATTGTATTCAAGGAACACGTCCATATCCATATACGGCTGCTGGACGTGGTGGTAATTGGACATTTATATTATGGCGGCATCCTGACCTGCAAGAAGCAGGTTTACCCATTCAAGGTGATGGTCTAGGTAATGCAATGGGAGAAGGAGAATCTGGTTTTAGTGGCAGTTCACATGAATGGCCAGATTTTAATCTTAAAGATTTTCCAATAATGACAGATGAAAAGGGAAAATATACCAATGAACCAATTCTTCTTGGTATAGCAAATCATTTACAAATTAACGGAATAGGAGGAGTTGGTGGAGCAGTTGGTGATGTATCTGATGGAGCATTTAGTGGTCAATGCCCATTTACATTAGATCAATTCTTGAATATTGATTGTTCTAAATTTCAAAAATATGCTGCTGGCGGATATTTACACGGTGACCATTTACGTAAAGCAATCAAAGGTCGTACTTTTAGTACGAATGATATACCTGCTGATTTCTTAGAAAAAGCAAAAGCATATTCGAGTTCTTCAGGCTGTCCATTGTCAGTATTAATAATTTTTGGTAGGTCAGAAAGTCGTTTTACAGATCATGTACCAAATTCCTATGGTTATGGAGGTTATTTTGGAACACACCCCAAATATGGGGGAGGTTATGGAAAGCCATTTGATGTTCAAGCAAGTTTTGTATTGAAGTCATGGAATAATGCAAAAAAGTATTCTCCAGGTGCATCTGGTGTTGAAACTTTAGTAATAGCTGCAATTTCTCATCAATTGCCATCAGTCGCAAGTAAATGGTGGAGTCAAACAAACGGAAAAATATGGTCATTGGATGCTGATTGGCTTGCTACAAATATTAAAGCATGTCGGCCTTCAATTTCAGCTGTTACACTTGCTGAAGCATTAGAAGTAAATGTAGTTGGTCAATATTATGGGTGTCAAGCAGCAAATGGAAAAATAGTTATATAATTATAATTTTATAATATTTATTTATAAAATATTTATTTATTAATTTATATATTATTTAAATAAAAAGTTAAATAAGTATGGAAAAGATTAAGAAAAATTGGCACATTATTGTAATAGTCATATTATTGTTATTTGGAATGTCAAAGTGTACACAGTCCTGCAATCGTTCATCTGAGATTAATAAGAATATTAAAATTATAGAACAGAAAGATAGCACAATAAAAGTTTTAAACGACAGTATAATTGTTCTTAAGCATCATATTGATTTATTAGATAATGACAAAACAAATCAAGAAAAGTTAATTGAATCTCAAAAAGAATCTTTAAATAAAATCAACGAAGCAAAGAAAAACATTCAGGTAACTGTTCGTAAGTAATAAAAAATATTTTTAATATATTATAAGTATATTATTTAATATGAAAAACATAAATCATTATATTGCAGAAGAAGCAAAAACATCAAAGATTCGTGATGGAATTCAATTTACTATTTGGCGTCGTCCTGATAAGAAAGTAAAATGGTTATCTGATAACGAAAAATATTTAAAGATTGAATATAAATTTGAAGATTATGATGAAATGATTTTTATTCAGTTTTTATTAGGATATGATAAAGAAGACAAAACTTGGATGATGTGGGTTGGGAAAATTGGCGCAGCTAGCTATGATGATGACGCATATTGTTCTCTTAAGACAAAAAAGTTTTCTGAAGCAATTCTTAATGCATGCGATGAAATTGAAAAATTCATTGACAAAGTAAAAGAAACTCCGATTAATTATATTCAATATTATAAAAAGAACCCAGCAGATAATGGTGGCGGCGGTGATGAAGAAGGCGGCGACGAAGGTGGCGGCGGTGATTTATTATAATGATTTATTATAATATATAATTAAGCAAAATATAAAAAGGGTTGAACAATGTTCAGCCCTTTTATTATAAAAAAATATATTAAAATTATGCTTTAAATGTAATAATCATCATTATTTTATTTACCTCATCTGTTTCAAGTCTGCGAACTATTACACTGCCTTGATTGTTTGAATAAGTATCATCTCCAATCTCAATATCAGCTTTACCAATGTCAACTAATAATTTTTCCATATCATTATCGGATTTTCCCTCAACAAAATTTGAAAGATTAAATTTCTTAAACAATGCTTTATTTGCATTTACTTGTTTCTTAACAGTTGAGCCATTTGGTAGTTTTAAATCAGTATTAAAATACATTTTTTCTATTGCTGATTTGTCTTGGATATTAGCTTTATCTAAATTGCATAAATCTAACTGTTGATTTGCGACAACAAAATCCTTATATGTTACAGGCTTAGTATCGAAGACACCTTCGTTAAGTTGAATATATTTTTTAAGAGATAACATTAAACTTTTTTAACTAATTTTATATATTAAAAATAAAAATCAAGTTTTAATTTTGAAAAAAATAAAAATAAAAAACATTATTAAAAACATTATTAAGATATGAAAGAAGAATTAGTTAAAAAAATTGAAGAAGTAAACGAAGAAGTAAAGAAGAATATGACAAAGTACTTAAGTATCTCACAGGTACTAGGTATGCTTGTTGAACCATTTGATAGTAAGGGTGTTGCACAGAAGACACATGATAAGCACTTCAACAATCCTGAGTCACAATATTATCAGATGTCAGTAGAACAGATCATGGAAGCATGGTCAGCAAAGGGTGCAGAATCATGTAAGTACGGTAGTCTTCTTGATGACTATATTGGTATGACCTTAAACAAGGAGCCTGAGGCAAAACTTGAGATGTGGAAACTTGATAACAATTATGATTGGGATGAACGTCTTAACGGGCTCGTAAAGAGTTTTACAGAATTTATGGAGCTTGTCAACAAGTCAGGAGATATGGAGTTCATTACTCGAGAAAAGACATTATATTACAAAGTTCCAAATACAGATTATTATATTAAAGGACGGTTTGACGCATTGTTCTATAATAAGAGAACAAACAAATATGTTGTAATTGATTGGAAGTCAAGCGGAAGTGTTGATAAGAAGAAGACACCATGGACAAAACAATTGTTTGGTCCAATGATGAAATACCCTGCACTTAACTGGTATACATATACAACACAAGTACATTTCTATAAGCTTGCATTGCTTCAGTCAGGCTATCTCCCAGAGGGTACCACCGCAGATGACGTTGAGGTATTGATAGTACAGATGCCAGGACATATTTGTGAGGACAATAAGATGTATGAGATTCATAAACAAGCATTTGAGTTTGATGTAAATTTATTGAATAAATTATTTATGTTTGCAGCAAAGAAGAATGATTTAATGAACACAATAGAAAATGTATAAAATATATATTATATAATAAGATTATGACAGGAAATGAGTACCAAACAAATGTGATGGGATTTGACATTGACTATCCTGACAATTTAGGAGCGTTTTGTACATTATTAAGAATGATGGAACGAATTGGTTATATGTCATCGACAATGGTTGATATATTAAATAAGCCAGATGCATCAATAACAAATAAAGAAAGAGACATATTAAAAAGTGAGCTTGGTGAATTATTAATGTATCTCACGAGAACTATATATCATAGTGGATTAACATTAGACGAAGTGATGCAGTATAATGTAGATGTATACATGCGAAAACAGAATTATAAAAATTTAATAAAAAATGATATATTTAGAAGACAATGAATCCTCTTAGATCCTCTTCTAAGATCATATAAAACGTTATACATATAATTTATCAAAAAAACTATTTAATGTTACTAGAAGATGATCTAAGATACATCTAAGAGGATCTAGATTACAATTGATATTTTAAATAATTGTTAAAAAATATTAAAAAAATAAAGGATTAACTATTAAATAGCTAATCCTTTTTTATGTGTATCATTGAATGATTAAAAACTTATACCATTGTTGACTTACCGGTCAAATCATAATCCCAATAATCAGCACGGAATGTTGTTTGTAATGTTACAGCATCATTTGAGCTATAATCTAAATCATCCATATTGGTTACACCAGTTAACATAATGTGATGGAAAATAAAACTTCTCCATACCTGTCCGTTACGGTTTGCTTGAGCAATACGCATGTTATCAGAAATGTAATCTTGTTTAATTGTACGAGTACCATCCATCAAATCATATGATAATCTCTCCCAAGCAATAAACATTCTAAGAACGTAGTTATCAGTAACATCACGAAGGTTAAGGTTAAAGGTGATTGTAAGTTCTGCAGATGTAGTATCAAGCATAGGTTGTAAGAATGATACAGTAACACCATAGAATTTCTGTTCACCAGCTGGAGTTGTCTTATGTAGTGCGTCAAGACCACCAACAGTCATAACCTGTTCTGTAAGTAACATCTCATCCTCACCTGTGAAACCGCCATTGTTCTTCAATGCGTCAGGTAATGTAAAGTATACTTCAAATAACGATTTATGTACTGGATCCCACTTATTGATACCTGCCTGAACGTTCTTAATATGTGTCAGGTGATTTAAGTTAGTTTGTGCCATGTACTTTATAATTTACGTAAATTTTTTATCTTTTGTTATAATTAAAAATATATTCTGGGTAGAATTTTTAAGGTATGATAACTACCCAGAATAATATTTTTTATTTATTATCCATTAACTTCACCAACATAGGATTTCATCTGTCCGGTTCTGTAAAGTGTTAACTCATGAACCATCTTACCACAGCCAAATCCAGGTTCAATGTGAGTGCTTAATACAGCCATCTCATTGTCAATGATTTCTGGAGTATTGTTAGATTCATCCATAATGTTAAGATATGTCTGAATACCGCCATTTGCCTTGATAAGTGCACAAATTTGATTTGCCTTATCAAGAATAGCATTACGTGTGGTTTGATTATTGAATTCCCATTGATATGATTGAAGAACCTTCTCAACCTCATCTTGTAAGTAGATAACCAACTCACGAACATTAACACGTGAAAGTGCGCTTAATGGAGTCTGCTTAGCAGTTTGGTTTGCATTAATGAATGTACCGAAGCTTGGACGATATACCATGCAGTTGAAGCCGAATGGCTCAAGATCGTAGAGTTCTTCACGAGTGAACTTATAATCAGGACCAACAAGACCGTTTGCATCAATATGACCATAATTAGGACCAGCAACAATATAATATGGCTGACGGCTCATGTACTTCTGAATAAAGAGGTTAGATACAAGGCCTGCAGAAGGAATTATAGAATCAACATATCCATCAGTGAATTTCAATGGAGTATAAAATGCTGAGAATGAAGCACCATTTGTTTCTGATGGTAATGAGAATACATCATTTGCAGGTTTCTTGCGATTACGTCCATCAACAATGTACTTAGAATTGAAGATGTTCTTTTCATCAGTAAATGAAATATATGGACATTTTACAAATGTGCGGATTGCAGGAAGATTTGCGATACAGAATGCGCTTTCCTTTTCCTTACAAAGTAATGATAATTCTGCCTTAAGTTCAGATTGTGGGAATGACTCAAATGTGTCAACTACATAACGATAATCGATGTTTGCTTTATTTAACAAGCCTTTACGAAGTCCGCTATAATCTGTGAGTGCAGAAAGGATACTCTTTTGCCATTGTAATTTAGCCCACATGTCTGTGCCGTTTGGACGAGCGTTCTTATAGGTATAACCTTCAAGATAATGTGGAATCATATCACCAATTTCCTGGTTAAGAGGAGCATCAACACGAATAATAAATCGTTCATCATTTTCTGCCTCAGCATATGAAGAATCGTTCCATGCCCAGCCGTCAGCTGTAGTGTTTATATAATCATTTTCAGAATCATAGTACCAACCACCACCGTCTAGGTCCTCAAAGCCAAGTGGACAACCTGATAACAAGATGTAGTGATACAAGAAGTTATTATTCTTATCGTATTCTGTACCCATATCTTGTACATATACATTATCATAGTAACGATCCTTGTCATTATCATCAATTATCTTATCATGATTATTGTCAACTGCACCATCAGCTGCAAGCAGACAATCGCCTTTCTTAAGAACGAGTTGTAATGAATTATCGTAAACAGTCTTTGAAATAAGACCATTATAAATTCCACCATTGATAACTATATCTTCACTATATTCCCATTTAGAGGTATTAATGAATGATATTGAAGATCCATATACAGAATCCTTAAGAGTTGTACCTGGAATAGTAGGAACGACTTTACTTAAAATGTTAATACTTGTGAAAGAACAAACAAAATTTGTATCAATGTCAGTATACTTAATAAGTTGGTCATTCTCCTTTTTACGGTTTTCAATACGTCTGATTGATGTGATTATACGACCAGGTCCATAATATGCATGTTCTGGGAATGATTTATTGATTTCATATGCATCAAAGTTTTCATGCCACCAAGTACCGCCAGCAAGCAGATTAGCATTATTAATATTTTCGTTAAGTTTCCATTCTTCACCACCCTTAGTATAAGCATGATAAAGGATATAACGAGGATCAAGTTTATCAGAAGCGATATCCTCAACTTCAAGCTTGTAATTAGTAACACCAACATGTTCTAATACATAATCTAATCTGTCTAATGAGCAGAATATAGTAACAGTGTTTTCTGTTTCTTCATCAGATGTAGGACGAATTTGTTTAAGAATAACTTCATATTGTTGATTATTTGCTACATCAATATCAGCATTTGTTCCATTGCCTTCAGCTGAATCATCTTTTGATTCACAAACCTTCACATCTGAAACATATAATGAACCAGTAATATAAGTCTTATTAGAACTTAATTCTGGGAATTCAATATCGCGAAGTTTAGTATCAATTGAAGAAGCAAATTCAATTTTATCTGCAATTACAGGTGCATACATATTACCTAATAAATTAGTTCTTGCATCACCTTGGAAAATAGCCTCAAGTGAAAGAGGATTTTTAAACATTGGATTAATGACGCCATTGATTAATTCATAAGCATCATCACCACCGCCAAGTACACCATCAGAACTTACAGGAATTGCGAGCTTACCAGACAAATCAATTGGCACAGCATTATATTCTTCCAATAAGTCAATATTGAAACTCATCATCATCTTATGAATATCGTTATCTTGATTGAATACGATATCTAAAGCTTGATAGTTGCCTCTCTTATCACGGAAATAAGGAATTAAGCAACCTACCCAATGGCCAATTGCATTAGAAGCAGGATCTGCATATAATGCATCTAAGGTGTCAATAAGTTCATTATAAGGATTACGAAGATCGTTACGTAATTTTAATTTATAATTTGTTATTGATCCTTCATCATTTTCTTCAATTTCATCAGTAGCAACAAAATATTTCTTTAATGAATCTGATGCAAGTACTTGTGAGCTCTTGAATTTTCCTTTGAATACATAAATCTCTGCAAAGAAATCACTAATCAAAAGATTACCAAAATCTTCAAGATATTCAGGTTTTTCATCAGCACGGTCTGCATACCAATCGTTTACAGTAACATTATACTGTGATATAATATTACCAGATGCCTTACGAATAAAATATGATACAGAATTACTGTATGTATCGGTTACTGATAAATTTATATAGTTGTTAAGGGTAATTCCTTCAACTGAGTTCAAATCATTTAATTGCTCAGCTGAGATCTCCCAGAAACGAGTCTTATCAAAAATGTCCTCTATATTAATCTTAACGTCATCAATTGGATCATAGTTAGGATTAAACTCAGTACTGATTGTAGAAGCACCTACAGTTTCTCCACTAAATTTCTTTAAGTTAAGACAAATAATAGGGCTTATACTTAACATTTGTAAGCACATACGATGGAAGAAAATACCACGTTTTTCAAGTTTCTTTGAGATGTTTCCAAAATATTGAACGAATTCCTGTGGATCCTTAATATACACAGGACAATTGAACGGTCCAACTTCTGAATACCCAACAACAAGTCTAAGTGTTTCAGGTTCATTATTCAACATTGTTGACTTGTCGAAAACTACACGATAAACACCAGCAGCCTTAAATTGTTGTAAATGTACAGGTATTGCCATTATTTTACGTCTATAAATATATTTTTTCTAATCTTATTGTTCAATCATAATATAAGATAAATATCTTATGTTACTTTCTTAATTATATATATAAAAATAAAATATATGAAATTGAAATATTCATATTCATCATGAAATTTTTATTCATAATAAATATACATTCATCATGAAATTTTTATTCATAATAAATATGCACAATTACATTTTAACGGATATGTTATCATTTGAATATTGAGATGGATTAAGCCCAGTAATATTGATATTACTAATCATAATAGTTTTATTTATTAAATTATTTAAATTATTCTCAGAAAATACAATTTTAAATATATCATCATTACCAGGTATAACTGAATTTGGATTTTCTGGAGTAATCATAATTCTTGCTAAATTATTTATCATTGTAATATTAGCTTTTGCCTGTGGCATACGTTCAAGAAAAACAAAATTTTCAGTGTCTATTGATATTCCACTAGGCAGAGTTAAATCAAATTGAATTAATGATACACTAACTTCATTTACTAATGTAAAATTAATTACATAAGTTTCTTCTTCTTTTGTAGAACTTGCAGACATCTGAACATTAAATTCTCTGTCTTTCATTTGCTGTTTAAAAGAATTAGACATTTGCTCTAATTCATATTCAAACCGTATTCTATGTTGAAGTTCAAAATCCATATTAAAAATCCATATTAAAGTTTTATTCCATTTATATATGCAGTACGACCAGATATTTTTTTCATTGTAGTTCTTTTCATTCTATTTGCTCTTTTCTTTGTATAAGATATATGAATCCAATTTGGCCTATTTTTACCGTCTACATCTTCCGCAATTACTTGGTCAAATATTATACCAGAATTAAGTAATAATTGTAGCAATTTCATATTGTCTTCTCGTGAATCTGATAATGTTGTAATATCAGCAGCCTCACCTTTTGTATGCTGAGAATTGACCGCTCCACCAATAGCACGATTTAATGCAGGACATCTATACCCTGATGTTACCTTTATGGGAGCACCCCATTTTTCACGAAGAGGATCTAATACATTATTTACAAGTTCTGTTAATGATTTTTCAATTTCCTTTGTTGGCTTATTATTTATACCCTTACGGACAGCCGTCTCAGACTTAGTTAGTTCTCTTATAGTAAAGTACTTCATAATTATATTTTTATATTTTATATATTTTATTTTAATCTCCAGCCTTCTTTATATAACAATTTTTTCATCTTGTCAGTTACCTCTTCTATGGTTTCTTCACATATCCAAATTGATGTACCACTTCGATATTTCCTTCTTATTACAATATCTCCATTATAATCAGGATATAGTGTAAATGTACTCATTTCATAAGAAGACGGTTTTGTAGATATAAGTTTTAATTTACCAAGTTTTATATTACCGTTTTTAAATTGTTTAATATCATCAAATATATCGTCCCATGCTATTTTAATGTCCTGCTCAGTTAAAGAACGTGGAACTAATATTTCCTTTTGAACTTGATAATCTTTATTGACTATTAATCTTTCATTAATAAATTCCGTTAATGTTTTCATATTGTATATCCTTTTCTTTTTAATTTTCTATCAAGATCATCAAAAGCTTCATCAGCAGTTGGCTTAAGCACAAAATTATTTCCAGAAGCTGATGAAAAATCTTGTTTTCTACGAATCATTACACCACCCCTATATTGTATATTAGTTGTTATTGTGAATGTTGATTCCTCATATGATCTATCAATTCCATGTTCTCTTAAATGTCCCAATTTAACATTTCCTAAACGTGTGATCTTGACATCATCGAATACACTGTCATAACGTTTCTTAATATCATCAATTGTATATCCAGGAAGTATTTCGCCCGATTTTAATTTAAAAACAATCTTTACTATATTAAGTTCTTTTGCAATGTCAACTAATAAACTGCTAATGATATATTCAAAATCAGTTATATCACATGGTTTATTATGTTCAAAATATTCTCTCCAATAATATTTTGAATAATAATTATCTTCAGTATCATGTTTTATAAAATTATATCGTTCCATTATTGGGATGATCTGTTTAATTTCACCTCTTTTACAATATCTAAAGTATATCAATAAAAATTTATTTTCTACAAAGAAAATATGAATTTCTATATTTGAACCTAAAAATTTTACAAGATATGTACTATTTTTTAATTTTTTATTAACAATCATTTCTCTAAGGTCTTCTTCATTAGGAATCGTTGTTATGGATTTTGCTGATTGCCCTAATGAATCATAATACATCGCAGGACTTTCAGCATTGATTTTTATACTTACTTGATTTTTTTCACCGATAGCATTATCACATTTGATACATATTTCTTTAATAATGTCGTTAATGTCTGACATACTTCTTGTATGATAATTCTTATTAACTACAAGTTTTTCATATATGTATGTTTGTAAATCTATCATAAATTAATATTATATTTTGGCAATTATATATAAAAATATTTTATATTATTTCAATCATAAAAAGGGTGGTCATTGACCACCCTTTCATTTAAATATGAATACATTAACGTCTTCTACGTCTTTGTATATTGTTATTATTGCTTGCAGTTTTTATTGTTCCTGTGCCTTCTCGTAAACTTTCACTATATTGAATATGTGTAAGTCTTATCTTATGTGTTGTAAAATCAACTAATTTTTCAGGATTCATTGCACGACCCATATATCTCATTTCATAATGAAGATGTGGCCCTGTACTTCTACCTGTGTTGCCTGCAAGTGCAATAGGTTCTCCGCGTCTTACGAATTGATTAGGTTTTACAAGAAACTTTGACAAATGCCCATATAAAGTTTCAATTCCATTTGTGTGCCTAATCATAATATAAAATCCATACCCATCACGATTAAATTTTGTTATTCTCACCTTACCATCAAATGATGCATATATTGTATCGCCAATTGATGCCTTAAGATCTACACCATAATGATTTCTGCCAAATCGTGGGCGATAGCCAAAGTGTGAATTAATAACATTTGTATTTACAGGATTTGCATACCCAGTTAAATCAAAACTTATAGGTTTTATTACATCATCCTTGTATGGATTAAATTCAGTATTGTCCCAGTTTTCAATATATATGGTGGGGGAACTTTCACCACCATATAATGTTCTTGCATAATAATGTGACTCTTCCACTTTAATCTTATCTCTAACACGAGTCTGTTTTGCTAAGAGATTGCGATGAGCTTGACGGTACTCATTTACCGATTGTCCAAATACGTTTCCAAAAAATAATGTAAAAATAAAAATTGTAAATAATGTTCTAAAATGTTTCATAACAGATAAATAACGCAGAGTCTCACACCGATGAGTGCCTCTTCCTCTTCCTCTGTCGTCGGAATTTTTTCTTCTTTAATATATTTGTATTTGTAGGTATAGGATCTGAAGAAAGAGGCTCAACATTTCCCATGCCTACCGTGTTCATAGGTGTTGCTGCTATACAACCGCAGCCACACTCTTTTATGTAATCTTTTAAGCTTTTCATAATTTGTTTAGATAAAATAAGAGGATCCGTGATAATCATGAACCCTCTATATATTATAAAAATATAATATTATTTATAAAAAATTCAAAATATATATAAAAATGTACCCATTCTCACGAACAGATACATTAAATGTAATTAAACAAAAACAATTAACTATGACAATTATTAACTTTACTACATGATTTGAATATCAGTTTTATCCTCAAGTAGATTCATGATTTGAGTGTTATCATCAATACTAATTATGCCGTCAATAAAAACATGAACTTGAATTTTTGGAATATATTTACATAAATCAAGTAATGTTTCTTTTACGCAAAAATCTCCAGTAGCACCACAAACGACAATATTATCATCAATAACACGTTTAGCATCTGTAGCAGTCTGTAGAACAAATGTTCCATCCATAAACTTAGAATATGATGATGTAGAATATTCCTCGAAATCAGCAACTTCACCTTTATTTAAAATAAAATAATCAATCTTTTGTTTTTCTAAAACATCAATTATATTTGGATTAATTTCTGCTCCCCATGTATTTTCAACGCAATGTTGTGGCCACCCACCACCATGCCCCCTAAATGAACAATGATTTTTTGGATGATTGTCTCGAGCAAGCAATACGCGAGAAATATTGTCCTTATGTTTATTAATAAATTCGCAAATGTTTGGAATTATTTTTTCTGATTTAGGAATGTACATCACTCCATCAGGAGACGTAAAATCGTTTTGACAATCAATAATTAGTAAAGTAAAGTTTTCAGCCATAATCTTATATATTTTAAAAAAAACAAATTAAATATTCTTAATCAGTGTAATCAAGAATTTTATAATGATTCTTAATCAGTATAATAATCCGATGGTTTACCGTTCCACAGGTGTGCAAGACAATCATTAATTCTCAAACGTCCTGTTTTCTTGTTGATTCTTCCGCTGTAGATCTTATCGCTTTCATATTCATTTCTGATAGGAACACAAGAACCATTTTGACCATAGCCATCATCACTGACTGATTTATTTCTTAATCGTTTACAATAAATTGTAGCTGCAGTACGACGAACTACCTCATAGAAATAAGGAATTCTTGCTGAATATTGAAAAGACGCCTCAATAATGTCACCCACACAAAAATCATTTGCGTTATACATATCACGTTTGTCCTCAGCATTGTAATTTTTGTTTACCTGTAGCATAGTATAAATGTTTTAAATTGTTTGTTAATTGTATATATAATATATATACGTTATCACAAAAATTCAAAAATTTTCTTATTTTTTTAAATTATTTTCCAAAAACTTTTTCATAATCATTCTTAAACTTATCAATACCAACGTCTGTAAGAGGATGATTAATCATTTGTTGAATCACTTTAAATGGAACTGTTGCAATATCAGCACCAGCAAGCGCACATTCTGTAACATGAATAGGATTACGAATACTTGCCGCAATAATTTCTGTTGAAAAATAATAATTTTTAAAGATACGAGATATTGTTCCAATAAGATTAATTCCTGCTACTCCTATATCATCAAGACGACCTACGAATGGACTCACATATGCAGCTCCAGCATGCGCCGCAAGCAATGCCTGATTTGCTGAGAATATAAGTGTCATATTGACTTTAATATTTTCTTTACTTAATACTTTACATGCGCTTAATCCTTCTTCAGTCATAGGAATCTTAACAACCATATTAGGATGGATTGCTGCGATTTCACGAGCTTCATTAATAATCTGTTCAACAGAAATAGCAGCAGGACTTACCTCACCACTAATTGGCCCGTCAACGATTTCTGCAATCTGTTTTACTGTTTCTTTAAAATCTTTTCCTTCTTTTGCGATTAGAGATGGATTTGTAGTTACCCCACAAATAATTCCCATGTCATTCGCTTGCTTTATTTCCTCAATGTTAGCTGTGTCTAAAAATAGTTTCATGTGCTTAAAAAATTTATTTGATTAGTATTTATATATTAATATAGAAATATGTAAGTTAATTGTTTAAAGATTATTTATAAATTCTTCAGCTTCTTTTAAGTTCCAAAGTTCAACAAAATTAAGATTATTTATTTGTGCAGTTTCACGTTTTCTAACATCAAGATCTGTCCATACATAAATCATAACATCATATTGTGTTTTAGTTTTGTTATATTTTAATTTTATTAATTTTGACTTATGACGTAATTCATTTAGTATCATTTCATTTTCTTTTGATTTATTATATATTAAAATTTTTAAAAAAATTCAAAAATATGAAAACAAAAAACGGTATACTTTCGTATACCGTTTCGGGGGTGTAGAATTTAATCTACATATATAAAGGTAAGAACCTTTATGATTAGATTAAGCCAAATTCACTACCAACAACAAATGTGTAATATTGAGTCTCAGGATAGAAGCCAATTTCAGCGATAGCATAACGGCTGTTAACCAACATCTTAGGAGCCATAGTACCTTCAGCAGTGATACTTACTGTATCAGCAAGTATGTATGGCATGAATACAACACCTGGGCTGTTAGCATCACCCTTGCGACCTACACAGATACGGCAGTCATCCCAGTTCATGTAAGGATCTACATAAACCTTAAGACCAGCGAGTGTACCACCGAGGTAGAGGTTTTGTGAACCGTCTTGAGCCATATTGTTAACCATAGGAGCAACAACATAACCACTAACATCTTGAAGTGCAGTAGCAATCATTGTGTTAGTAACAATCCAAGTAGCGCGGCCACGACGACCAACAGTTTGAATCAAGTTAGCAGCAGCAAGTACGCGAGAAGCGATACGACGTTGACGAGTTGCAAGATTTTCAGCAGAAGTATTAACTTCACTGTTAATAACCTTCCATGCATCAGTTGCTTGGTCAACACCATAAATGTCAACATACTTACCTGGAGCAATCATCTTATCAAGAGTATTATTCATCTTACCCATCCAAAGGTTGAGGTCAACACCTTGATATACCTTTTGTTGAGCAGCATTAGTTACACCAAGTGCAAATACACGCTCAAGAATTCTCTGGTTGATGTGTTGAGTAATTTCGTTTTGGAGAGCTTCCATAACTTTACCTACAGCGTCAACACCATAAAGTGGGAGGTCTTGTAATTGTTGGCGAGTAACAGTACCAGTTACCTCATAAGCACCAACTTGTACCCACTTGCTGAACAGACGAAGACCGATAACATTACCAGTACCAGTTTCGTTCTGTGCGCGGGTCATAGCCTCTTTCTTACCGGTTGCGAAGTTAGCGAAACCGTCAACTAGGTCAACTGCGGTCTGAACGAAGTCAGGACGAATCTTAACTGGAGTCGCAGGAACTTCTTTTATGCCAGCTTCTTCGTTAGCTGCAATACCATCAATCTGAGAAAGTACAGCAGCACCTTTACCAATTTGAATTGTTGGAATTTCAACAGGTTCATCTGTTGTTCCATATTCAAAAATCTCACGAAGTGAAAGGTTCTTAGCAGGAGCATTAACACCATAATACTTTTCAATGGCTGCCTTAGCATCTGCATTGAATTCATTATTGAATAAGATATCGTCGGTATCGATATCGCCGGTATCGGGGTTAACGTCCCAAACTTTTACAAGAGGAGCACCATCCATACGACCAAAACCAATGAATGTACCAACAGGAACATCATTAATTGTTACAAGGTCACCTTCTTTAGGGAATAATTTTTTATCACCACCAGTTGGCTTACCGTTAGCATCAGTGCCTGGCATATTTTTTGCACCACCGTAACGAAGCTCGGTGATCTTAGCAAGTGGAAGATTTTGAATCTTAACATAAATAGGTTTGTTGTCATTACCCTTTTCACCTTTGCCGTCAAATGCAGTTTCGTTGACGCGACCAAGCTTACCACCAGCATATGGGAAGTCCATGTAGCTTAGCATTACCCAAGGACCCTTAGCAGGAACAACAGGAACAAGTTCAAGACCGATAGTCATGAGTGCAATGTTCAATGCCATTGGAAGAGTGCTTACAGGAATGTCGCCTGAACCAACAGTCTGGTTCCACAAGTTACCGTCAGCTGCAGGAGCTGTACTCATTGTGTTAACATTCTGAGGAGCATAAGGGTTGCCCATACCAGTAGTGTTAAGAGGTGTAGCATAAAGAGGGTTAACACCTGTGCCAGGAACTGTACCAAATTGATGGCCAGCATTTACACCAAGTGCACTCTCATGAATTTCGTGAATAGCAGCATATTGTGAAACCCAGTTCAACTTTTCGTTATCCTTAACATCAAAGTTTTCCTTCAACATCTTGCTCCACATTTGTGCGCCGTTTTGTTCATTGATAAACATAGTTATTTATAAAACTTAAATGTATTTTTTATTATTGTGTTTTCTTATATCAAATAAATAGATTTTATAAAGTACAATGATTTCTCATTATAAGATCATTTCTCGTACTTAACTATTTATATAAATATATAAGTATATAGTTATAATAGTTATAATAATATTTGTAATTAAAAATATATAGAAATGAATTTAATTATTCATATCAATGTTCATTCATTTCAAAACCGTTTTCTTCAAGCCATGCCTGTGCAGCTTCAATAGCAGCTTTAAAAACATCGCTTTTAACTCTTTTCCAATCACCAGGAACTATTGAATTGATGTCACTTTCCAAAAATTGCTCAATGTATGATTCAATGTCATCATTAGATCCGCTTGCAATTGGGATTATAACCTGTTCTGCCCAACCGTCTAAATCATTATCATCAGCATTATAATAAAATGATGAATTAAAGGCAGTAACTACATTATCATACATTGATTCGCCAAGTGATTCTTTTATAAATTGTATTAAACTTTTCATAGTAATAATACATTTAATTTTTATTAGTGACGAAGTCTCATCATCTGAGCAAATACATTGTTATGATAATCATTAACAATATCCTTACTTTCCTTTACAGGTTCTTCCTTCTTTTCAAAGTCAACTGAACCCCAGAATGATTCAAGAACGCCTTCCTTAGTGAAGTCATACATCTTTGAAGAACGTACGATCTCTTCTTTACGACCTTCATCAATCATATTCCAAGATGGAACATATTCAGCAGGCATGTTCTTTACTGCATAAACATTTGCATATTTGTCAGCAGCTTTAGTTTCCTTAACGATCTCCTCTACTGCAGAGTTCTTGTCATCAGCAAGTGTTTCAAGAATAGAATCAATCTCATCAAGACGAGCAGCATTGTTCTCAGCAAGATATTGAGAAACATTCTCATTTACACGGTTCTCAAGTACTGGAGCATATTCCTCATTAATCCAGCCTTCAACAACATTTGAGTATTCCTCAGCAATCCAGTTCTCAACTGTTGGAGAATATTCTTCAGTAATCCAGTTCTCAACTGTTGGAGAATATTCCTCAGTAATCCAGTTCTCAACAGCTCCTGCAAATTCTTCAGTTACCCATTTATCAATCTGACCGCCAAATTCCTCAACGATCCATCCCTGGAGAGCACCAGCAAATTCTTCATTTACATAATGTTTTGCTTCCTCAACGAATGACTCCTTAACATCATTCTCAACCCAAGAATTAATCTCGCCTGCAAATTCCTCGCATACCCAAGATTGAACATGGTCAGCAAATTCACCATTAATATAGTTCTTAAGGTTCTCATTAACCTTTCCTGAAATTGCCTCAGTAATCTTATTCTCAAATTCAGGTGCAAACTCTTCTTCAATCCAAGTTTGAATTGCGCCATAATTTGGCTGTGCAGATTCCTGTGCAACATGAAGTTGTGCCTCAAGTGTAGTCACTTTGTCAGCCAACTTATCAATAGATTTTTTAAGTTCTTCCATAGTTACTTTACTATCTTTATTATCTTTGTTATCTTTTTTCTTTGTATCTTTTGAATCTTCATCGGATTTTTCTTCAGATTTTTTATCAGTAGAATTATCCTTATCTTCCTTTTCATCTGATTTCTTATCATCTGATTTCTTATCATCTGATTTCTTATCATCTGATTTCTTATCATCTGATTTCTTATCATCTCCACCGAGATCAAGAAGATCATCACCACTATCCTCACCTTCAACAATTGCCCACATGATATTACCATCATCAAGACTCTCATTAAGTGACTCAACAGTTTGATTTTCCTTAAGTGTTAATTTTGCCTGTGAAAAACCAGGGGTACCAACAAGGTCATAAGTCTTAAGTGCGGTGAGATTCACACGTCCCTCATTAGTGATTGTACCAGCGCCACGTGAACTGATATAAAGAGGAAGGCCTCCTTCAACAATGGCTTGAGCAATCTTACCCTTTGGTGTGTTAAGCAAGAGAATAGTACCAGTGATTGTTCCATCCTCATTCATCTCAATACTCTCAATCTTATGAGATACATTCTCAAGATTGATATTGAAATTATTAGGATGCTCCAACTCACCAGGACAACCTTCAGTAGCAATTACTTTCTGCAATGATTCAACCATTGCTGCATAATTTGCTTTATCATAAATACGATTGTTCTGATTCTTAACACCACATACTCCAAATACACCAGACAAACGAACACCTTCAGAAGGATTTTTGCTCTCTTGAACTTGAAGGTCTGATACCTTACCTAATGTTTCAAAGAGCATACAACTTTTATTTGCCATTTTAATTAGATTTTTCTAAATATGTATTTCTTAATATACTTTTGTGTATAATATATATAAAAATAAATAAAAAATAAATTGATAAAACTGTCGTTTTTAGTATTGCTAATTTATAATTTATTTTAATAAAAAATAATATTTCATGATGCTTCGGAGATTTTTATTTCCTTTTCTTGTTCAAGTTTTGCCCCAAGCGCCTTTTCCATTTCTTCAATAAATGCTCGTGAACCACGAACAGTGACAGTACCATCTGCAGCAGTCTCATGTTCTTTCTGGTCAAATGTCTTCTCACATACGCTCTGCATTTCTTTAAATATGTTTTCAAGATTAGCAGTCAACTGATTAAGCTGTGTCTGCATACTAAGCATAGAATTCTGAAGACTTGTTAATGAACCATATAATGTACCCTTACCAGAGTTTGTAGTAATTGACATAATCAATGTGTCTTGTGCCTTCTCATTAACTGCAAGCATTTTAAGCAGACGTCTGATATTGTCAACTTCCTGGGTAATCTTTGACTTGACATATTGATGTGTCTGTATATATTCCTCGTCAAGAAAGTAATATGCTAATCGTTCTGCAATTACCTTTGCCTTTTCATATGTCTGCTTATCAAGAGCATCAAGATCTATAACCAATATAGGAGTCTCAAGTGTTTCATCAGTATCATCTAATTTAGGCATATTTGTTTCTAAAAATAAATTATTTAATATGTCTGTCTGCTTATCATCTATGCTTCCATTCTTACCTTCGTAATTCATACTATTTACTATTTATATAGACATAATTTATATATTAAAAATAAATTTAATATTTATTAACAAATATTCATTAAATTTTTCTATAAACATATATATATTTAAATTACATTAATACTGAAATTGTTTAACTAAACATTTATTATACATTTATTATTATGAAGATTAAGATTGATATTGTAAACGACAAGTTCTGTAAAATGTCATCACTTGCATTTGGCGCAACATTCGCAAATCTCAATGAGTACACTAAGGACGATACTGTAGAAAAGACATTCGCAAATATTGGTCTTTATAAGGGAAAGACTATTTATGATTATGAAAACGTAGAGTACAAGATCCTGAACCTTGGGAGTGTCGATGAAAATACTTATAAAGTAACACTTAGGAAAATGAATTAGAATAAATCTTGTTTATATATTTATACAAAAGGACCGATACGTGAGTATCGATCCTTTTCTTTTATAATTTACTTAATTTTTTATTTAATTGTAAAGTCGGCATCTGCCTGAATATAGAACATCTTTGTAGGATATTGTTTTGCAAACTTCTCCATAGTTTTTGCACTTTTATTAGTATTGTTAATTACAAAATTTAGTGCACCTGCAATATCTTCAAGCAATTTCTTAATTTGCCCATGTGCTTGTCCAATACCATAGAATTCAGCATCAGTGATTATTACATTTATCAAGAAATCTTTACTGTGAGTGGTAATAAATTCCAACAATTCCTGTACAGAGCATGTACAACCAGTAGAACCAACTTTCTTACCGAAGTCTATATGTTGAAACTCTGTATTGAATGTGTAAATGTCAAATGCAATCTCATCAATAAGTTTTTCCTTACCGAATTGTTTCTTAACAGATTCACATATTGCATAACATGCATCAAACGCATTATATACAGAATTACCCATTGAACCAGACTTGTCAATATAGAATGCAATCTTTAATGGAATTCCATTCTTCTTTGTTCTCTTGCCTGGCATGATATAATCGCCAGTCCTAAGTATACCCTGACGTCTGTTTGGACGTTTATAAGTATTCTCTCTAAGACGTCTTTTCTTTGCAACAACCTTCTTAATGAATGCTCTAACATTTGAGTTAAGTGTTTGATTCCAACTTGTTGCACCACGCTCAGTATTTATCATAAGACCACCCTTCTCGCATTTAACAGATGAATTACATTTTTTCAAGAAGTCAGCAAGAGCACCAGTTAACTTATTTTGATATTTCTCAATGACATCCTTTGCTTTCTTGCGTATTGCATCAAGATCGGCATCAAACTCAGGAGAAGGAGCAGATGATTTATCATGACCAGCCCCTCTTGAACCAGCATTAGATTCTACATTGCCCTTACCGAATGGTTCTCCAGCAGCTGCAGCATCATTAGCAGCCTTCTTTGCGTTCTTATCGCCAGTCTTTGCAGCCTCAGCAGCAGCTTCTCTTGCAGCAGATGCAGCATCATTAGCAGCATCAACAGCTTCTTTTGTAGCCTTTTCTTCACCAGAT
>Ga0247610_10001462_pt1 | contig 29318 bp, 18 predicted proteins | sample 174DNAGHGhighgp2_FD_193483 | JGI IMG/M metagenome (GOLD analysis project Ga0247610, IMG submission 193483) | Sheep rumen microbial communities from Palmerston North, Manawatu-Wanganui, New Zealand - 1742 DNA GHGhigh gp2 | ecosystem: Host-associated > Mammals > Digestive system > Stomach > Rumen...
GTTTCGTGGTCTTGCGGAACAGCCATTCTTCAACAATTTCTGTCCGTGTGTATGAAAAACCATACCTATAGCAAATACCATCTTTCAAAAAAACGACCTCAAACAGTGTGGGTCTGACATTGTTTTTCAAAAGCAGGAACGGGGTGTGTGGGAGCGGATCGCTGGGATTCAACCTTACAGAAGAAAGCACGCAAAACTTCATGGCTTGTAAGGCATCAACCAAATTCGACTTGCCGCTGGAATTGGCCCCATAAATGGCAAGCGTCTTCAATATATCGTACGACAATTCCTGGGCTACATTCTCTTTGGCCTCTTCGCTCAATTTGCGGGATTGCAGTTCAAGCGTCCTTCTGTCGTAAAACGAGCGATGGTTTTCTACCGTAAATTCAAGTAACATAACTATTTATATTAAATTGGGAATTTTATATCCTAAGGTGCGAATATACAAAAAAAAACAACATAATGTAGATATTTGAGACAAAATCTCAAATATCTACATTAAAATTTCGATTTACGTTCTATTGTATTTCTCCTATTATTTCCAATAGTTAAGAAAGTCCTTGAAGGTTACGTAGTTGCGTTCGATGGTATCATTTTATGATCGTACCGTTTTTTGCTTGTGAAAAGCAAGATGCCTATTGTCAAGGTCATCAATTTGAATTAAAAGACGATACTGCGTCTATTTTGACATACTCTCGTTATTTGATTCTGAATGATTTTAGTTCAAATTTTACCTTGTATTTGCGATCAGGGTAAGAAAAACTAACATCACTCTTGTAATATGCATAATATTCACTATGTCCGTATCCGATTAATGAGAAACTCTTTACCATATTAGGTGCTATCGTTACACTTTTTACAAAATCTTGATAATCAAGCATATTGTCATTCATATCGTAGTAAATCATACGTCCAAAAACTTGAGTAATGGTATAGTCGGTATTATTTTTTAAAGATACCATTGCTTCTGGGTGTGCAAAGTCATGACTATAGTTTGATAGTGTAAGAGCATTAGGATCTTGTAATATATTTGCATTTTCTGTTTTTGGTGTTGTTGGTTGCACAGAAGATGATTCTTGAGTTGTTTCGGATGGATTGCTTTTAGATTCAAAATCCGCATTTTGGGCTTTCAGTTGTTCTACTTCTTGTCGAAGTTGTCTGATTTCACGTTGCAACGAAATCCACTCATTTTTAGTTATGGAAAAATCATTTTCTGGCGAAGAAGTAGAAGAGGTTTCTTCTTCGATGTTTTCAGTAACAAGTTCTTCAACTTGTTGATTTTTTTTAACTTGTTTAGTTTCCGATTTATCTTTATGAGTTAATTTAGGAATTCCCCAAGCACCTACTAAAACGGCAATAATAATAAGTATGAGATAAAAAAGTCTCTTTTTACTTCTTTGTTCATTCAAATCTTCATTCATGTTCATGTTACTACGTTTTATAAAGTTAGTTAGTTTCTTTCTGTAAATAATAGTTTTTTCTTGCAGACAAATAATTAAGGGAACTTCGCAGCTCCCTTAACCCAATTAACCTAAACCTTAAACTATGAAAAAACTATTATCATGCATCAGACAATGCTAATAATATCAAGTGCAAAGATACAATATTTTTTTATTTTACAAACAAAAATGAAACATTTTTAATATTTTTGTGCATAAATTTAATTTAGAGGGGGGATGGAAACCTTTTTGAATAAGAAACTCTTAATTGAAACTTATGGCTGTCAGATGAATGTTGCAGATAGCGAGGTTATTGCTTCTGTAATGCAAATGTCTGGTTATGAAGTTACTGAAGATATCAATGAGGCTAATTTGATATTAGTAAACACGTGTTCTATTCGAGAAAATGCTGAGCAAAAAATATTTTCTCGTTTAGATTATTTTGCTTCACTTCGTCGTAAAGGTAGAAAAATCATAGTTGGTATTGTAGGTTGTATGGCTGAACGTATCCAAGAAAAATTGATTAATGAACACGGAGTGGATTTAGTAGCAGGACCAGATTCTTATTTAGATTTACCCAATTTAGTGGCAACTTGTGAAGAAGGACATAAATCTATTAATATAGAATTATCTACTGTTGAGACTTACAAAGATGTAATTCCTTTACGTTTAGGGGGTAATGTTATTTCTGGATTTGTGTCTATTATGCGTGGTTGTAATAATTTTTGTTCTTACTGCATTGTGCCTTATACGCGAGGGAGAGAACGTAGTCGTGAAGTAGAAAGCATTTTGAATGAAATGCAAAATCTTTATGAGAATGGCTATAAAGAAGTAACTCTTTTGGGACAAAATGTAAATTCATATAGTTATGAAGGACCTGATGGGGTGGTTAAATTCCATAATCTTTTGGAAATAATAGCTCAAGCCTACCCTACGATTCGTATTCGTTTTTCTACTTCACATCCTAAGGATATGAGTGATGATACTTTAAAAGTAATGGCCTCATACCCAAACATTTGTAAACATATTCACTTGCCAGTTCAGTCGGGAAGTAATCGTATTTTGAAATTAATGAATCGTAAATATACGCGAGAATGGTATTTGGACAGAATAGCAGCGATTAGAAGATATATGCCAGAATGTGCTATAGGTACGGATATGTTTACTGGTTTTCATTCAGAGACGGAAGAAGATCATAAACAGACTCTTGATTTGATGCGTGAAGTAGGATTTGATTCATCATTTATGTTTAAATATTCGGAACGTCCAGGAACTTATGCTTCTAAAAATCTGCCAGACAATGTAGATGAGAAGGTTAAAATTGAACGATTGCAAGAAATGATTGAATTGCAAAACGAATTATCACTTATCAGTAATAAAAAAGATATAGGGAAGACGTTTGAAGTTCTTGTTGAAGGTGTTTCTAAGCGTTCTTCAGAATATTTTTTTGGTCGTTCGTCACAAAATAAAGTGGTCATCTTTCCTAAAAAAGATACCAAGATGGGTCAGTATGTAATGGTAAAAATTAACGACGCTACATCTGCTACTTTGTTTGGTGATTTAGTGTAAAAAACAGGTAGGATATGGTCATTGGTTGTGTGCTATATATTTAACAATTAACTTTTTATTTTTAACTCTTTTTTACTACCTTTGTAAAGTATTATGATTCATAGAGTATGAAAAAGGCATTATTTGTAATATTGCTTGCACTTATGTCAGTAAGTGTCTTTGCAAGAGAAAGGGACAAGTCTGATAAGGAACGTATATATAAAAAATACTCTCATTTTTCCTTGGCATTTCGAGGAGGAGCAACACTTTTAGATGGTGATGTTTCTCAGGCATATAACGAGATTTTACCCAAATCAAATCTTTTGTGGACATTAGGGGGACAAGTAGCCTGGGATTTGAATCAATTTTGGGGATTGAATTTCGACTACACCTATAGTCCTTATGGTGGCGTGTATGTTAATAAGGGGAAAGCATATTCCTTTATTGGTCGTTGTAGTGAAGGTATTTTAGGAACTCAAATTAATTTAGCTAATCTTTTTGTTCCCTATCGTAAGAGGGCCATTTTCAATGCTTATTTGAATTTAGGAATGGGATTGTCATTTTATACAGTTGACAAGTACAAAGATATTGAGAGTGATGCTAAAGATTTGAAGAAAACCACGCCAGACGAAACCGTAGAGCAGAATAGGGCCGTTTCGTTCCCAATTGGTTTGAGTTTTGAATTCAATCCAATCAAGCAATTATCCATATTCCTTCAAGCAGATTATCGTTTGCATAACAAGGACAATTTTGAAGGCGATACTTTCCGTGGAGGCCAAAATGATAATTTCTTAGCAGGATCGGTCGGACTTCGTTATAAAATTGGAAATTATAAGAAGAAGGATCATGTCCGTAATATCGGTGGTTTACTTCGTTTAGATGTTGAAGATGAAAACGATAAACTTTTGGCAAGAGTGAGTACTCTTGAAGCGAAAATGGACAGTTTATCGCAATTGCATGATCATTATCAAGTTGAAAACGAACAACGTTTGAATTATTACGATAGAGTATTTACTATTGATGAAGATGGTGATGGTATTCCTGATGTATATGACCAAAGTCCAGGTACGCCTCCAGGTGTATTGGTAGATAAATATGGAGTGCCAATTGATTCTGACCACGATGGAACTCCAGATTATTTGGATAGATGTCCTGACGTACCAGGTGTTCAAGAAAATCATGGTTGTCCGCGTCGTATCAACGATTATCATAATACCGACGAACCAATTTTTGCTCGTACTGTAATGAGAGGAGAGGATAGTTTCCCTATTGGTGGATATGAATTGGAAGGTGATAATCCTTCATTGAATAACGTGGTTCGTGTATTGCTTCGTAATCCTGACTATAAAGTTAATATTGTAGGATATAGTGATAATATAGGAGAAGATTCGTACAATATGCAACTTTCGTTGAAACGAGCTCAGTCGGTTGAGAAATATTTGTTGCGTAAGGGTTCTTCAAAGAGTCAAATTGGCGAAGTAAAAGGACTTGGATCAATAAATCCTGTTGCTGATAATAAAACACGAGAAGGTAGAGCGCTTAACCGTCGTGTAGAGATTACTATTATACAGCACGATGGAGTAACTGACACACAGGTAGTTAAATAATCGAAATAAAAAGCAGAAACCTCAATTGTATTAGTTGAGGTTTCTTTTTAGTATATACATAAATAAAATAAACGTATGAAAATCAGACAACTTTTACTATGCACTCTTATTCTAGGAGTCAATTTTACGCTTATTGCAAAAGGTTCAAAAGACAATTCTCACTTTTTAACTATAGATGAGGTAGTAAATAGTTATAATTTATTGCCACCTCCTCCTGTGGAAGGAAGTGCCGCTTTTGAATATGATAAAAACCAATATGAGTGGGGTAAATCGTTGCGTGATACAGAACGAGGAGCTTTAGCTACTGCCGATGCAGAAATATCAGATTTGGCAGGTTTATGTAAAGGATTTTCTGAGGCTTACGGAATGAAAATTAGTGAAGAAACCACACCAGAATTATTTGCTTTGCTTGCGCAAATGAAGGAAGATGCAGGGGCACATGCTACTCATCATGCTAAAAGAACTTATATGCGTAAGCGCCCTTTTGCTTATTATAATGAAAACACTTGTAATTTGAAGCAACAACAAGAATTGAGTACGAATGGTTCCTACCCTTCTGGTCATACTGCAATAGGTTGGGCTTGTGCGTTGGTGCTTGCAGAAATAAATGTTGAGCATCAAGAAGCTATTTTGAAACGTGGTTACGAAATGGGCATCAGTCGTATTATTTGTGGCTTTCATTGGCAAAGTGATGTAGAGGCTGGTCGTACAGTAGGCGCTGCTGTAGTAGCTCGACTTCATACTAAAGAGGCATTTAATAAACAATTAGCAAAAGCTAAAAAAGAGTATCACAAACTTTCAAAATAAGAATAAAGGATAGTTCCTTTATTTTTGAAAAGTAGATTTTATGAAATATCATATAATTGCTCCTAATCAGGCAGCGGGAATTATTGATTTACCAACATCTAAAAGTATTAGCAATCGTGCATTAATGATCAATGCTCTTTCTGGTAATCAATTGGTTGTAAAGCGTATCAGTAATAGCGATGATACGCATGTGATGATAGAGGCACTTAAATTACAATCTAATGAGATAGATGTAGGAGCGGCAGGGACTTCTATGCGTTTTTTGACGGCATATTTTGCTAACAAGTTAGGAACTTGGCAAATAACAGGGAGCGAGCGGATGAAAAATCGTCCTATTGCTATTTTGGTGGACGCATTGCGTAGTATAGGAGCTGAAATTTTTTATGTTGAAAAAGAAGGTTTCCCTCCATTGCAAATAAAAGGGAAAGAGTTGGAAGGTGGTAAAATTGCTTTAGACGGAAGTGTGAGCAGTCAATACATTTCTGCCCTTTTAATGGTTGCCCCAATAATGAAAAATGGGCTTACGCTCGAGCTTTTGGGTCATATAGCGTCGCGTCCGTATATTCAACTTACTTTGAATATGATGCATTATTTTGGAATTGATTATGATTGGCAAGAAAATGTCATTAAAATAGCCCATCAGACTTATACGCCTCGTCCGTTTACAGTAGAATCCGATTGGTCGGGTGCTTCTTATTGGTATGAAATAGTAGCGTGTGCCAATAACGCTTCAATTCGATTGTTAGGATTGCAAAGGGAAAGTTCTCAAGGCGACTCAAAAGTGGCCGATATTTTTAGTGCATTAGGAGTAGAAACCGTATTCAGTGGTGACCAAGTGATGTTGAAAAAGAAAGCGATTGAGGTTTCCTATTTCGATTACGATTTTGATCATCAACCTGATTTGGCACAAACAGTAGTAGTCACGTGTTGTTTGAAAGATATACCGTTTAAATTTACGGGATTACAAAGTTTGCATATTAAGGAAACCGATCGTATAGCGGCTTTGATTTGTGAGTTGCGAAAATTGGGTTACGTATTATGTGAAACAGCTCCTGGTGTATTGGAATATAAGGGAGAGAAAGTAGAAAAAATAGCTAATCCATCTATTGCCACTTATGAAGATCATCGTATGGCAATGGCTTTTGCACCAGCGGCTTTGATGTTTTCGGATATTTATATTGAAAATCCACAAGTAGTGAGCAAATCTTATCCACAATATTGGGATCACTTGAAAGAAGTGGGATTTGATGTCGAAGAGATAGTTTAAAATTTCAAAAAAGATTAATTTTGACAAAAAAATATAGGAGCAGGAGAAACTTGCTCCTTTTTTTGTGTAAATTTTATGTTAAAAAACATATTTTTTGTGTACGAGCACACGTTTTTTTAAAAAATGTGTTAAAAAACAATTTTTTAAAATATGTATTTGTTTGAAAATTAACATTTTATAAAAAAATATCTAAAAAAATGTTGTATTAAAGACGAATAAAAAAATTTCACATTTCTTGCACATCTCTACAACTACGACTGCTTATTACTACAACATTTTTCTTTTTTTTATATATACCTTTGTGCCCGTTGTGATATTAGGTGAGTCTCTTCTAAATGGGTACCTCCTTTGAAAAAAAAGTCTAATTTAACTTTAAAATTTAATAAAAAACATGAGACAGTCAAAATTGCGTGCAATCATTTTGTTGCTTTGCTTTTTTTTCTCTACTGCTATGTTCGCGTTAAACGATCATATCGTAGTAGGTTATTGGCACAATTTTAATAATGGTGCTGCTAATGGTTTGAAGTTGTCGCAAGTAAGTGATGCGTGGGATGTCATTAACCTATCGTTTGCTGAACCAACATCTTCAACCAGTGGTCAGTTGGTATATAATCCAACGGCTGATGGAATTTACGCTTCTGCTGCAGAATTTAAAGCAGATGTAAAAGCGACTCAAGCGAAAGGTAAAAAAGTAGTCCTTTCAATTGGTGGTGAAAAAGGTCAAGTGCGTTTGGAAACTACTGGTGCTAGAGATGCTTTTATAAATTCGGCGATTCAAATTATTGAAGAGTATGGCTTGGATGGTTTAGATATAGATTTCGAAGGACAATCGCTTCGTTTTGAAGAGGGTGATTTAGATTTGGCAAATCCAACAACACCAGTTATCGTAAATTTAATCTATGCTCTTAATGCTATTTGTGATCATTTTGGTAATGATTTCTTATTGACATTTGCTCCTGAAACACATTTTGTTCAACAAGCATACGGTTATTATGGTACCACTTGTGATGGTTGTGATTTGCGTTGTGGTGCATATTTACCAGTATTGTATGCTATGCGCGATCGTATGAGTTGGTTGCAAGTTCAATATTACAACTCGGGTGTAATCAATTCTCCTGAAGGTCCTCAAACTTGTGGTACAGAGGATTTTGTGGTTTATTTGGCAAAAATGCTTGCCGATGGATTTCCTATTAAAGATGGTGCCGATTATCTTGGAACTTCTCATAAGTTGAAAGGTCCTAAAAATTTTCCAGCATTACGTCAAGATCAAATTGTGCTTGGTGTGCCTTCTGTAACTGGTTCGGCTGGTGCTGGAACATTGAATGCTTCTGCTTATATTAGCATAATGAACAAACTTCGTCAGATGGGTTACGATATTCGTGGATTCATGACTTGGTCGATAAATTGGGACAAACATTATAATTATGAGTGGTCTAATCCTATTAGAACTTATATCAATTCGTTGAATAATGGCACAGCCCCTGAACCTGTTGTTCCAGGAAATGGTGATAATGGAGATGATAATAGTGGTGATAATGGTAATGGTGATAACGGAAATTCAAACACTGGAACTTCTATCTGTGATGGAATTCAAGCTTGGGATGCTTCGAAAGCTTATAATGTGTATAACGAAGATGTAAATACTCAAGTGGTTTATAACGATAAATTGTGGAAATATAACGCTTCTAATGGATGGCAGCCTGCGGGAGTTAATCCAGAAAATACGACTTATGGGGCTTATTGGACATTGGTAGGGGCTTGTTCTTCAAGTTCAAATCCTGGAGGTAATACCGACCCAGGTGAGGATCCAAGTGCAGGTAATGATGAACCTTCTTACAACGATCATGTACTTACTCCATGCTTGAAACGTCACTTATTGTTTGGATATTGGCATAATTTTACAAATGGTTTGACGGGTAGTGGTGAAAGATTGAAATTGGCCGATGTTTCTACAAAATACGATATTCTTAATGTTTCTTTTGCTGAGACAGATGGGGGTGACCGTGCGGTGGTTACTTTCCATTTAGATAATGGAATTTATGCTTCTGAAGCTCAATTTATTGAGGATATAAAGACTTGTCAAGCTCGTGGTCAAAAGGTAAATATTTCTCTTGGTGGACAAAATGGAATCATTAGTGTAACAAGTGCTGCTGATAAAGTAAAATTTGTTAATAGTGTTATTGGAATCATAGAAAAATATGGTTTCGATGGTTTGGATATTGACTTTGAAGGAACGTCAGCTGGTGGTTATAGTCCAGCTTTTGATCAGCCTAATCAGCAAGCTCAATATATGATTGATGCTATTCGCGAAATTTGCGATCACTTCGGTGATAACTTCATTTTGACAATGGCTCCTGAAACGGCATACGTACAATTTGGTTATATGTCAAGTTTGGCTCCTGCATACATGACTCTAATTCATGGTTTGCGTGATAAATTAACTTGTCTTCATGTTCAACTTTACAATACAGGTAATTCTTCGGCTCTTGATGGTAAAAATTACAATCCAGGAACGCCTGATTATTTAGTTGCTATGTGTGATATGTTGCTTCAAGGTTTCCCTAATAGTGGCAAAACGTTCCCTGCTTTGGCAGAAAGTCAAGTGGCAATTGGTGTTCCTACCTGTACAGGTGCGGCTGGTAGTGGAATAGTATCGGTAGAGGACATGGCGAAAGCTTTAAATTACTTATTGACAGGTAATAAACCTGCTGGAATGACCTATACTCTTGCTAAACCTGGTGGTTATCCTAATTTCCGTGGTTTGATGACTTGGTCGGTAAATTACGATCATGGTAAAATAAATTATAATTTAGCTAATACAATTTCTAAATTGTATGATGATTTTGATGGTAACCCACTTGAAAACTGTGGTGAAGTGGTTGCTGATGAAGAAGCCCCTTCAACACCAACTAATTTAACGGCAAACCCATCAGAAAACTCAGTAGTGCTTTCTTGGACTGCAAGTACTGATAATGTAGCTGTTCGTGGATATAATATTTATAAGAATGGTTCAAAAGTAGGTTCTACAAACAAAACTACTTATACGGTATCAGATTTAACAGCTTCTACTGAATATACTTTTGAAGTTGAGGCGTATGATGCGGCTACAAATAAATCGGCTAAAGCACAAGTTAATGCAACAACTACCGAAGCATCAGTAGAACCAGATCCAGGAACGAACCCAGACCCTGAAACAGGCGATTGTGATGTAGAAGCTTGGGATTCAAATAAAGTTTACGATGGTGCTCCTGGTACTTTCGTTGTTAGTCACGAAGGTAAAGTATATGAAAATACAGGTTGGTATATGTCAGGTGGACATGTTCCAGGCTCTTCAGATAGATGGCAATTCTTGTATAATTGCGGTGAAGGAGGATCAGAAGGTGGAAATGATAATCCTGATTCTGGAAACGGAGTAGATACAGGAATTGACTATGAACATGGTAAAAAATTCGTTGTTTATTTCCCTAACTGGGGTACATACAATGACGCTCATTTGAAAATTAGCGTTGGAATGATACCATGGGATAAAGTAACTCATATCAATCATGCATTCTGGATGGTTGGTGATGATAATAAGGTTGTAACAACCGATGAATTTGCCGATTTCCAAAAAACTTTTGACCATTCAGAAGGATGGGATAAAGTAGATCGCTTGGCAGGACATTTGGGAGAATACAATTATTATAAAAAACAATATCCTAATGTAAAAGTGATGATCTCGGTTGGAGGTTGGACTAAAGGTCAAAACTTCCATAAGATGGCATTGACTAAAGACGGTCGTACAACATTTATTCAAAGTTGTATCGATTTGATGAGAAAATATACGTTTATCGATGGTATTGATATCGACTGGGAATATCCTGGTGTTGATCGTGCTGCTGATCCTAACGATGAAGCGGATAGAGGTTGTCCTGGTGGACCAGAAGATAAACAAAACTATACATTAATGTTGAAAGAAATGCGTGAAGCATTTGATGCTGCAGGTATGAGTAACAAACTTATTACTGTAGCTGCAACAATGAATCAAAATACCATCGCTCAAGGAGCAAATCCTAATGATTATGATGAGTATGTAGATTTTATTAACATTATGACTTATGATGCTCATGGGGCATTTGAATCGATTACAAACCACCATGCGGCTATTTATCCAAATCCTAATGATCCTGCTCCAACAGCTATCGAAAAGCAATTTAATGCTTATGATGCTGCTATGTATTATGCTAATTGTGGAGTACCTCGCAATAAATTAATTATCGGTTCTCCTTGGTATTCACGTGGTTGGGGTCAAGTAGATGCTGGTTCTAATGGTGATGGTTTGTTCCAAAATGCTCATGGCAAATACGTAGGCAAATGGGATGCTCCAAGTTCTCCTGGTGGTCAAACTCCTTGGTTTGAAATTAAGAAATTAGAAAACGATCCAAACTGGACTAAATATTTTGATGAAACATCAGGCGTTCCTTATTTATATAGTAAAGACAGAAACTTTTTAACTTATGAAGATGAACGATCACTTGGTATTCGTATTGATCTTATTAAGAGAGAAAATTTCGGAGGTCTTATCGTTTGGGAAATTTCAGGTGACGATTTGAATAATGGAGCACCTTTAACAACTATTGTTTATAATAATTTGTTGCAATCAACGGGTGAAGAAGATACGGAAGCTCCTACCACTCCAACCAATTTGCAACTTCAATCTACAGTTAATACAATAGTTGCGTCATGGACTGCAAGTACCGATAATGTGGGTGTAAAAGAATACAATGTATATTTGGATGGAACCAAGAAAGCAACGGTTTCAACTACTAATTATACATTTACAGGATTGGAAGAAAAAACAACTTATGTTGTCGCTGTAGAAGCTGTAGATGAAGCAGGTAATATCTCAGGTCAAGTAAGTGGTCAAGTGATTACTAAAGAAATACCAGATACTACTTCTCCTTCAGTTCCAACCAATTTGATTGGTAATCCAAGTACCAATACAATAGAAGCATCATGGAATGCAAGTACCGATAATGTAGGCGTTAAAGAATACATTGTTTATTTGAATAATGTATTAAAATCACGTGTTGCTACCACAAATTATACTTTTACTGGATTGACAGAGAATACGACTTATACAATAGGTGTAGAAGCCGTAGATGAAGCAGGTAATAAATCGGCAAGAGCCTCTATTTCTATTGTGACAAAAGTAACACCAGATACTACCTCACCTTCGGTTCCAACCAATTTGATTGGTAATTCAAGTACCAATACCATAGAAGCTTCATGGAGTGCAAGTACTGATAATGTAGGCGTTAAGGAATACATTGTTTATTTGAATGATGTAGAGAAATCGCGTGTTGCTACAACTAATTACACCTTTGCAGGATTGTCGGAAAATACGACTTATACAATAGGTGTAGAAGCGGTAGATGAAGCAGGTAATAAATCGGCAAGAGCGTCTATTTCTGTTGTAACGAAAGTAACACCAGATACGACTTCTCCTTCGGTTCCAACCAATTTGATTGGTAATCCAAGTACCAATGCAATAGAAGCCTCATGGACTGCAAGTACCGATAATGTAGGCGTTAAGGAATACATTGTTTATTTGAATGATGTAGAGAAATCACGTGTTGCTACAACTAATTACACCTTTGCAGGATTGTCGGAAAATACGACTTATACAATAGGTGTAGAAGCGGTAGATGAAGCAGGTAATAAATCGGTAAGAGCGTCTATTTCTGTTGTAACAAAAGTAACACCAGATACTACCTCTCCTTCGGTTCCAACCAATTTGATTGGTAATCCAAGTACCAATACAATAGTAGCTATATGGAGTGCAAGTACCGATAATGTAGGCGTTAAAGAATACATTGTTTATTTGAATGATGTAGAAAAATCACGTGTAGTTACTACAAATTATACCTTTGCAGGATTGTCGGAAAATACGACTTATACAATAGGTGTAGAAGCGGTAGATGAAGCAGGTAATAAATCGGCAAAAGCCTCTATTTCTGTTACAACTACTGAAACTCCAGATACTATAGCGCCTTCGGTTCCAACTAACCTTAATACGGCAGTTACAACAACCGACATTTTGGCAACTTGGACATCAAGTACCGATAATGTAGGAGTCGTTGGTTACAATGTATATTTAGATGGTACTAAAGTAGCGACTGTTTTAAATCCTTCATATAAATTCGTAGGTTTGGAAGAAAACACGCTTTATACAGTAAGAGTAGAAGCATTTGACGCTGCAGGTAATAAGGCCTCTGCTAGTACATTTGCAACAACGCTTAAGTCGGCCGATACCGAAGCACCATCAACGCCTTCTGGATTGAATACAGCAGTTACTACTAATACGATTGTAGCGACTTGGATAGCAAGTACCGACAATGTAGGAGTAGTTGGTTATAATGTATATTTAGATGGTACTAAAGTAGCGACTGTTTCAAGTACTTCATATAAATTTGTTGGTTTGGAAGAAGACAATTTATATTCGATTACCGTTGAGGCTTTCGATGCGGCAAATAATATTTCTCTTGCAAGTAGTACGATTGCCAGAACGGATAAAACACCAGAAAAAATAGATGATATTTCGCCAACTATTCCTAATATAGACATAGAGGTGACGAAAGATTCTATTAAAGCTAATTGGGGATCGTCTTATGATGAAAGTGGCATAAAAGAATATAACATTTATTTGAATGGTGCGCTAGTAGGAACAACAACTAAAAATGGTTTTGAAATTGGAGGATTAATGCCTTCTACCAAATATGATTTTACTCTTGAAGTTGTAGATAATAATGATAATAAGGTTGTTACAACTATTAAAGTTACTACTAAAGATGAAGAAATAGAGGTTGAAGACCCAGAAACAGCAATTAATGCAGAAGATGTTAATTGTCAAATTTATCCAAACCCTGCTTCAGAAATCATGTTCATCGAAGTTTCGGAAAATGCAGAATTGCGTATGTATTCTCTTGATGGAAGATTGATTTTAGCGGAAACTTTAGCAGAGGGAAATAATCAAATTGAAATAAACAATGTAAGAAAAGGAACTTATGTTGTTTATGTTCAAGGTGTTAGTTCAAAAGCAGTATTTAAACAAGTAATCTACTAATATCATAATATTATATTCTTATTAAATCTAAATTTTGAAAACACAACAGAATGACCACTCGTGAGAGTGGTCATTTTTTGTTTCAACTTTTGACAATTTTCCTTATTTTTGTAAAAAAAGAATATATGTTATATCAAAATTATTCCCTTATTCCACATAATACATTTGGTTTAAATGTTGCTACCAAATATTTTTTTGAATATTCTTCGGAAGAGGAGTTGCGTAATTTTCTCAAATCAGAACTATTTCAATCTAATTCCTATTTGCACATAGGTGCGGGAAGTAATTTGTTGTTTTTAAATGATTTCAATGGATTAATTCTGCATTCTAATATAAAAGGTATAGAAATTATTGATGAGACAGATGATGCGGTAGTAGTGAGAGTAGGTGCAGGCGTAGTGTGGGACGATTTTGTTGCATATTGTGTAAAAAAAAGTTTTTATGGAGCTGAGAATTTGTCAATAATTCCCGGTGAAGTAGGATCGTCTGCAGTACAAAATATAGGGGCTTATGGAGTTGAAGCAAAAGATTTAATTTTTAAAGTAGAAGCTATAGAAATTGTATCTGGTAATAAAAGAATATTTGATGTGTCTGAGTGTGAGTACGCTTATCGTAGTAGTATTTTTAAACATGCTTTGGCGGGAAAATATTTTATTACGTATGTTCAGTATAAGTTGAGTAAAAAAGAATCATTTAATCTTTCGTATGGTAATTTGAATGCGAATATTGAAGGAGAGCCAACGCTTCAGAAAGTGCGTCAGACCGTTGTGTCGGTACGAGAATCAAAATTGCCTAATCCCAAAGTTTTGGGCAATGCAGGAAGTTATTTTATGAATCCTGTGGTAGAAAAATCGATTTTTGATAAGTTATATGCAACTTATCCTCAAATGCCATATTACGAAGTGGGTGATAAATATAAAATTCCAGCAGCATGGTTGATCGACCAATGTGGGTGGAAAGGAAAATCTTTGGGCAATGCAGGAGTTCATGAAAAACAAGCTCTTGTGCTTATTAATAAAGGTACGGCGACTGGAGCTGACATAGTCCATCTTGAACAAGCTATTATTGCTGATGTAGAGACAAAATTTGGCATCACTCTACATCCTGAGGTTATTTTGGTAAAATAAGTTTAATGATAAAAAAAAAACGGAATCTTTTTTGAGATTCCGTTTTTCTTTATTTATGCAAAAGATTATTTAATAATAATTTTTTGAATTTTATCTTCAACTTTAATGATGTAAAGACCATTTTGAGATAGTTGAATCGTTTCTTTATCATTATAAATAGGACGATTGTAAATCAAATTACCAATAATATTGTAAATCATAGCCTTTTTGCCTATTGCATTTTCAATAATTACAGACGAACCATGAGTGTAAATGAGCGTTTTTACTGTCGATTCTTTTATTGAAGTTTCCTCATCATCTTCTTCTTTAGGTAATTTAGGAAGAATGATAAAATCTTCGTAATCTTCAAAGTTTTCGTTGGTGAAGATGCCGTAATAGCGACCTTTACCCTCTTTTTCTGTGGTGGCAATATCAACTATTTCGTAATTGAGATTTACAGTCTCGGAAATTTTTTCATAACATACAGAACAATTTGCTGCTGCTGTAATTTGAGTTGAATCGGCATTTATATCATATTTTACATAATCAAAAATATGGGTATGAGAAGGAATGATTTGCGTATCCCCTTCATAAGTTTCAAAGATAGGATTTTCAAAAACGCCCATCCATTGACTTAATCCATCCGTTGTAGAAGTTGCAGGCGTGATGGTAACTAATGTAAGTTCTACAGTCTCAGTGATTTCTGATGTACATTCATAATCATAGCAAACGGCTTGTGCAGTAACGCTATTAGTATTGGCATCATAAGTATAATATGGATTTTCGTAGAAGTGAATATGTTCATATTCTTCAGGTAAGATAGGCGTATTACTTCCTTTTGGAATAACGACATATTTGCTGTAATCTTCGATTCTTGAATCATTGAATTGCGAGTAAAAATGACCTTCTCCATCGGTATTTTCCGTTGGTTCAGTGACAATCTCATAATGCAATTCCCCCCAAAAGTTTACACTCTTTCCGCATTCGATGCAGTAAAGTTCCCCTAATATGCTATAAAAATTAAAATTAAGATTATAGTAAGTCATATACACGTGGATGTGGTGATTATAGACCCAGAGAGCATTTAGAGCAACCCCTCCACAATCGGAAGACCCAGCGGTGATGCTTAAGTCGCTATTGTTATAAACTGTTTTAAGTTCTTCACAATTTTGAAATGCATCACTTGCTACAGTAGTTAAATTTTTGCCCAAAGTAATTTCTGATAAGGAAACACAATTATTGAATGCCATTTTTCCTATAGTAGTAACATTATCAGGAATTTCAATTTCCATCAAATAAGAACATTCGTTAAATGTGCCATCGCGAATAACTTGAAGGGTACTTGGAAGGACGATATAGGAAAAATCGCAGTGGTTTAGTCCTCCATATAACTCGGTAACCCCTTCTTTTATGTAAACGGTTTCATCGTAAAAACGAGGACAAACCAAAAGAGTATTACCTTCGTAAAGGACATTTTTATACACACTGTATTTGGGATTTTCATCACTACATTCTATGGTGTAGAGAGAATTCATTGCACTTGCCCATCCATTTTCTAATGTAGTAATGGTTTTGGGAATGTATAGCGACTCAATGTTACTAGTGGCAAAAGCACAGTCTCCAATGGCGGTAACGGTGTAAGTTTTGTCATTGTAGTTAACTTGCTCAGGTATAATAACATCTCCCGAATAATCATTACCATACATCCAACCATCTTGAGTCCCACCAAAACCTATTTCGTGATATTGAGGAACAACTTTGGCTGTGTTATTAACATCATCAAACTGGTAGTATATATTATCTATTTTGACATTCTCTTCATAAGCAAAAATAGATATATAAAAAAGACTAAGAAATAAAGTAAGTAAAGTTTTTCTCATAGGCATTAAATTAGGTTTAAAGCAAATATAAGAAAAGTTTTTTAAAAAATTATTTTTAGCAAAAAATCATCTTAAAAAGCGGGATGATATTTTCTTTTTTAGTTGTTGATAAATACCTATTGATTTAGAACAATTTATCAACAAAAAAAACTAATTTTACAACGAAAATATAATATTATGAAGCAATATCTTGAATTGATGAATAAGGTGCTTACCGAAGGGGTAGATAAAGGTGACCGCACAGGTACAGGCACACGCAGTATATTTGGTTATCAACTTCGTTTTAATTTGCAAGAAGGTTTTCCATTGGTTACCACTAAAAAGCTTTATACCAGAGCTATCTTGCATGAATTACTTTGGTTATTAAAAGGTGATACCAACATTAAGTATCTTCACGATAATAAGGTGACGATTTGGGATGAGTGGGCAGATGAAAATGGCGATCTTGGTCCTGTTTATGGTGAGCAGTGGCGAAATTGGAATGGAGAAGGTATTGATCAAATTTCGGCAGTAGTAGATTCAATTAAGAATAATCCCGATAGTCGTCGTCATATTGTGACGGCTTGGAATCCATCGGTTCTCCCTGATGAGCATTCAAAAGATTTTTCGGCTAATGTAGCAGCAGGAAAAGCGGCACTACCTCCTTGTCACGCATTTTTTCAGTTTTATGTGGCAAATGGTAAATTATCGTGTCAGTTGTATCAACGCAGTGCTGATTTGTTCCTTGGAGTTCCGTTTAATATTGCTTCTTATGCGGCACTTACACATATGATGGCGCAAGTAACAGGACTTGAGGTGGGGGATTTCGTTCATACTTTTGGCGATGTACATATTTATAACAACTTAATGGACCAATGTAAATTGCAATTAACTCGTGAGCCACGCCCTCTTCCGAAATTAAAATTAAATCCTAATGTTAAGTCGATTTTTGACTTTAAATATGAGGATTTCGAAATAGTAGATTATAATCCATGGCCTAAAATTGAAGGGGCTGTTTCAAAGTAAAAATATGATTTCAATTATAGTAGCAATAGACGAGAAGAATGGTATTGGTAAAGACAATCAGTTGCTTTGCCATCTTTCAGCCGACTTGAAGCATTTTAAAGAAATTACTATAGGCAAGACGGTAATTATGGGAAGAAACACGTTTCTTTCTTTACCTAAAGGGGTATTGCCCAATCGTCAGAATATTATCGTGTCGTCCAACCCTAATTTACAAATAGAAGGAGCAACAGTATGTCATTCTATCGACCAAGCTATTATGGCAGCAACGAATAGTGAAATTGTTGTTATGGGAGGAGCTTCTATTTATCGTCAAACTATTGATATTGCCGATAAGTTGTACGTTACTCGCATAGAGCATACTTTTGAAGCAGATACGTTTTTTCCCGAAATTGACGAGAAAGTTTGGAAGTTAGTATCGCGCGAACATCACGATGCGGATGAAAAAAATGCATATTCCTTTATGTTTGAAGAATTTGAGCGTGTGTAATTGAAGTTTTTTTGAAGATTTTTATTTAATTTTGTAGCAAAATATCAAAATACATTCTAAATGGTTGAATCAAAGAAAATTAAAACAGCATTAGTATCTGTTTATCACAAAGAAAATTTAGATGAAATTATTAAAAAATTGCACGCAGAAGGCGTTGAATTAATTTCAACTGGTGGAACGCAAACATTCATTGAATCTCTTGGTGTTCCTTGTAAAGCAGTAGAGTCATTAACAGGTTATCCTTCTATTTTGGGTGGTCGTGTTAAAACTCTTCACCCAAAGATTTTTGGTGGTATTCTTGGTCGTAGAGAGTTGGAAGGTGATATTAATCAAATGGCTCAATATGAAATTCCAGAAATTGATTTGGTTATTGTTGATTTGTATCCGTTTGAAGATACAGTGGCATCGGGTGCAGAGGAACAAGCAATTATTGAAAAAATTGACATAGGTGGTATTTCTTTGATTCGTGCAGCTGCTAAAAACTTTAAAGATGTCGTTATTGTAGCATCACAGGCACAATATCAGCCATTGATGGATATGCTTCGCGAAAATGGTGCTAATTCTACTTTGGCCGACCGTCGTTGGTTTGCAAAAGAAGCATTTGCTGTTTCATCTCACTACGATTCGGCTATTTTTAATTATTTTGATAATGAAGAGGGCTCTTATCTTCGTTATTATCAAGATGCTCAAATGCCACTTCGTTATGGTGAAAATCCTCATCAAAAAGGATATTTCTACGGAAATTTTGATCAATTATTTACTAAGATTCAGGGGAAAGAAATTTCTTACAATAACTTACTTGATATCGATGCCGCAGTTAATTTGATGGCTGATTTTGATGAAGTTACTTTTGCAATTCTTAAACACAATAATGCTTGTGGTGTAGCTTCTCGCCCTTGTTTGTTAGATGCATGGAAAGATGCTTTAGCTGGAGACCCTGTTTCGGCTTTTGGTGGTGTACTTATCACTAATGCGGTGTTGGATAAAGCTACTGCTGAAGAAATTGATAAATTGTTCTATGAGGTTCTAATCGCTCCAGATTATGATGTTGATGCTCTTGAAGTGTTGACTTCTAATCCAAAACGTGCGAATAGAATTATCTTGATTCAAAAACAAACGACCTTGCCTAAGCGTATTATTCGTTCGGCTCTTAATGGTGTTTTGGTTCAAGAAAAAGATACTAAAGTTGAAAGTCAAGAAGATTTTAAAGTGGTGACTAAAGTTGCTCCAACGGCTGCTGAAATTGAAGACTTAATTTTTGCTAATAAGATTGTTAAGCATACTAAATCAAATACGATTGTTTATGCTAAAAACAAACAACTTTGTGCTAGTGGTGTAGGTCAAACTTCTCGTGTAGATGCTACCAAGCAAGCCATTGAAAAAGCACAATCGTTTGGTTTTGATTTGAAAGGAGCTGTGATGTCGTCTGATGCTTTCTTCCCATTCCCTGATTGTGTTGAATTAGCTCATAATGCAGGTATTACAGCAGTGGTTCAACCTGGTGGTTCGATTAAAGACCAACTTTCAATTGACTATTGCGATAACAATAATATGGCAATGATAATGACAGGTACTCGTCATTTTAAACATTAATAATATAACTAATTAAACAATATGGCATTCTTCTCTTTTCTACAAGAAATTGCAATTGACTTAGGAACAGCCAATACCATCATTGTTCATAACGACAAAATTGTGGTTGATGAACCATCAATCGTAGCCCTTGATCGTCGTACTGAAAAATTGATTGCTATTGGTTCTAAAGCTAAAGAAATGCAAGGAAAAACTCCAGATGAAATCAAGACTATTCGTCCTTTGCGTGATGGAGTTATCGCAGACTTTTACGCTGCAGAACAACTTATTCGTGGTTTAATCTCAAAAATGAATAGCAAAAAGCATCTATTCTCCCCTTCTTTGAGAGTGGTAATTTGTATTCCTTCAGGTAGTACTGAAGTTGAGATTCGAGCAGTTCGTGACTCTACAGAACATGCTGGTGGTCGCGATGTGTATATGATTTATGAACCAATGGCTGCTGCTCTTGGTATAGGCATTGACGTTCTTGCTCCAGAAGGCAATATGATTGTAGATATAGGTGGAGGTACCACCGAAATTGCGGTAATTTCATTGGGTGGTATTGTATCAAATAAGTCAATACGTATTGCAGGTGACGATCTTACTGCCGATATTATGGAATATATGCGTCATCAACATAATATTAAAGTAGGAGAACGTACGGCTGAACAAATCAAAATCAACGTAGGTTCTGCATTGACTGATTTGGAAGATGTCCCTGAAGATTTTATTGTAAGAGGTCCAAACGTGATGACGGCTCTTCCTATGGAAGTTCCAGTTTCTTATCAAGAAATCGCTCACTGTCTTGAAAAATCAGTTTCTAAAATTGAAATGGCAGTTCGCTCTGCTTTGGAAAATACGCCTCCTGAATTGTATGCCGATATTGTTACTCGCGGTATTTGGTTGACTGGTGGTGGTGCGTTACTTCGTGGTTTGGCTAAACGCTTAAGCGATCGTATCAATATTCCTTTCCATATTGCAGACGATCCTCTTCATGCTGTTGCTCGTGGTACGGGTGTAGCTTTGAAGAATGTTGAAAAATATTCATTCTTGAAGAGATAAATTTATAGACAATGAAATCAATATTTCGATTTCTCAGACAATATAGTGCATTCTTTCTATTTCTTATATTAGAAGGAATTGCACTTTTGTTTGTTTTTTCTTATAATGCCTATCAGTACAGTTATGTATTCAATAGTGCCAATCGTATATCAGGAGAATTGTATCGTGTATTCGGAAACCTTTACGATTATGTCGATTTGAATTCTACTAATAAAGTGTTGATGCAAGAAAACTCAGAACTACGTACTAAAGTAGCTCAATTGGAAAATGAAGTATTGAGTCTAAAAGAAGATTCCTTACAAGTGGATATTCTTCAATTTAATCCTGAAACTGCTAACACCTTTATTGCTGCTCGCGTAGTAAATTCTTCGGTTAGTAGTTATCAAAATTTTATTACCATTAATAAAGGAACACTCTCAGGCGTTAACGTCGATATGGGGGTTATTACTTCCAAAGGGGTGGTTGGTGTAGTCACTTCTTCATCGAAATATTATTCGGTGGTTATGCCTATTATCAATCATAAACTTAAAATCAGTTCTAAGATAAAAAAGAACAATTATGTAGGTGCATTGGCGTGGGATGGGAAGAATCATCGTTTTGCCGAATTACAAGAAATCCCTACTTATGTAGATGTGCACCAAGGTGATTCTATTGTCACAAGTGGTTATTCTGCTATGTTTCCTGAAGGAATTCTCGTAGGAGTTGTCGAAAATGTAGAGTCAGACGACTACAATCCATTTTATACTATTAAGGTGCGTTTAGCCGTTGATTTTCAGTCGGTTTCGCACGTATATGTAGTATCTAATCCGTTTAAAAATGAACAATCTAAATTAGAAAGGAGCGTGTACTAATGCCTAATACGATAGTAAGACAAGTCATTTCGTTTATTTTATTAGTGCTTCTTCAAGTACTTGTACTTAATAATATCCATTTATTTGGTATAATAACGCCTTTTCTATACATCATATTTATCATAAATTTGCCTTATAATATTTCTCGCCATTGGTCGCTGTTAATTGCCTTTTTATTGGGTTTGGTAATAGATGTGTTTACTAATACTCTTGGGGTTCATATTTTAGCTACTGTGTTTGTTGCTTATTTACGTGTGCCATTGCTTAAAATAATTACTCGTAAGAGTGATGAAGAAATTACTCAACTTAGTCCATCAATTTACTCTATGGAATTTTCGTTATTCCTAACCTATGTGTCAATTTTGGTATTCTCACATATTTTCTTATTATTGTTTGTTGATGTCATAAGTTTGCATTGTTTTGGCAATTTTATTTTGAAAGTATTGTTTGACTCTTTATTTACTATTGTGCTTATTCTTTGTTTGGAATTAGTAAAAAAACATTAAGGTGAAAAATTATTTATCTTTTCGGAAATATGTTATTGGTGGTATATTTACTCTTATAGTGGTGATATATATCGTACGACTTTTTTCACTTCAAGTTTTAAATAATACTTATAAAGAATCGGCAGAAAGTAATGCTATTCTGAAAAAAACGGTTTATCCTTTTCGAGGATTGATTTATGATCGAAATAACAAATTAATTGTATTCAACAAACCGGGTTACGATATGTTAGTAACCTTACGTGAGGTACACGATTTAGATACAGCAGAATTTTGCAAAGATTTGGGCATTACAAAGGAATATTTTATAAAACGTATTGCTCAAATAAAAGATAGACGAACCAATCCTGGTTATTCATCCTTTACTCCTCAAGTGTTTATGTCTTATCTTACTGAAGTTGAATATGGTTTGTTGCAAGAAAAGATGTATCGTTATCCTGGATTTTATATACAAAGTCAGTTCCTTCGTCAGTATCTTATGCCTTATGGAGCACATGCTTTGGGGTCTATTGGAGAGGTAAATCAAAAGGATATTGAAGAGGATCCTTATTATTCTCGAGGCGATTATTCGGGTCGTTCGGGGGTAGAGAAGATGTATGAAAAATTTCTTCGTGGTCAGAAAGGATATTCATTTTTCTTGCGTGATTCGAAGGGTCGTGTTAAGAGTAAGTACGAAAATGGGGAACAAGATATTCCTGCCATAAGTGGTAAAAATATTACTATTTCATTGGATATGGATTTGCAAGCCTATGGTGAGCAGTTGATGAATAATAAGATAGGTAGTATAGTGGCTATCGAACCTTCATCGGGCGAAATCTTAGCGTTGGTGTCAAGTCCAGGTTTCGATCCTTCTCTTTTGGTTGGTCGTGAACGTAGTAAGAATTACAACGATTTGATGAATAATAAGTATATACCATTGTTTGACCGACCATTGATGGCGACGTATCCTCCAGGGTCAACATTTAAACTGGTGAATGCCCTTATCTTTCAACAAGAGGGAATTATCAATCGTAATACCTTTTATCCTTGTCATCAGGGCTATCATGCTGGTCGTTTCAAATTGGGATGCCATAGTCATGCCTCTCCTCTTAATTTAGTCGAGTCTATTCAAAATTCTTGTAATGCTTACTATTGCTATGGTTTGCGTGCTATGCTCGATAATCCTAAATATGGCAATATTCACCAAGCATTTGAAGTTTGGAAGAATCATGTCGTGTCCTTTGGTTTTGGCTATACTTTGGATGTTGATTATCCAAATGAAAAGCGTGGTTTTATTCCTAATGATGCTTTTTATAATAAGGTATATGGTAAAAATGGATGGAAATCACTGACGGTTGTTTCTATTTCAATCGGTCAAGGAGAAATTTTGGCAACACCTATTCAATTGGCTAATTTTGCTTCTATTATGGCTAATCGTGGTTATTATTATACCCCTCATATTATAAAATCTATTCAAGATACAGTTATTGATGAAAAATATACTACTAAACACTATACTACTATTGATGAAAAATATTTTGAGCCTGTTGTAGAAGGTATGTACTTGGCAGTAAATGGGTCTTGGGGTAGTACTGCTCGTATTGCAAAAATCGATAGTATTGAGGTGTGTGGTAAGACGGGTACAGCTCAAAATCCACATGGTAAAGACCATTCTTTGTTCATTTGTTTTGCTCCGAAAGATAATCCTAAGATTGCCGTAGCAATTTGTGTTGAGAATAGTGGCTTTGGTGCGACATTCGCAGCACCTATGGCTTCTTTAATGGTGGAAAAATATCTTAAAGGATATATCCCTGACAATCGCAAATGGATTGAAGAGCGTATGTTGAATACTAATCTTATTACAAGTGAATAGCAAAAGAAACATATTTAGTACTGTCGATTGGACAACCATTGTTATTTATTTAATAATGGTAGTGCTTGGTTGGTTTGCCGTATATTCTGCTTCTTTTGATTATGAGCATACCGACATTTTCGATTTTTCATTGCGTCATGGTAAGCAAATTGTATGGATAGCATTGGGATTTCTTACGGCATTTCTTATTTTGATGGTGGACGAGAAAATCTACGATGTTTTTGCCTATCCCATTTATGCCATAATGATACTGGTTCTTATTGTAACGATATTTGTGGCACCAGATGTAAAGGGATCTCATTCGTGGTTGGTTCTCGGTCCCGTGAGCATCCAGCCAGCCGAATTTTCTAAATTTATTACAGCTTTAGCTTTAGCTAAATTAATAAGTACTTATGGCTTCAAAATGTCGTCAGTTCGAAGTTTATTTATGGTAGGATTGATCATCTGTTTGCCAATGTTGATTATTGTACTTCAACAAGAAACAGGTTCGGCATTGGTTTTTACTGCTTTTGTATTTGTACTTTACCGCGAAGGTCTTACGGGGTGGGTGTTGTTTATGGGAGTGAGTGCTATTGTTTATTTCGTCGTTTCTATCATTTATGCTGATACTTATATCAGTAATATGTTGGCCTTCGGAATGCCAGAAGATTGGGGAAAAGTGATTGTTTTTATCTTGGCTTTTATCACCCAACTTATCATAATTTTTTATAATCGCCGTGATATAGAAACTATCAAAAAACTTTCTATTGCACTGATTATCACAATGTTAGTTACATATTTATTGAACTTAATTAAGTCGGTAAATATTCCTTATAGTTACGCCTTGTTGTTGTTTACCAGTTTGGAGTTGTTGTATTGTTTAGGATTGACAATTTACAATCGTCGGAAAACGTATTTTTTATCGGTAATGTTTTTAGTAGGGTCGGTTCTTTTCTCTTATTCGGTAAATTTTATGTTTACAAAAGTCTTGCAGCCACACCAACAAATGCGTATTAAGGTGACACTTGGTATTGAAGACGATCCCGATGGTGCTGGTTATAATGTGCGTCAATCGGAAATTGCGATTGGCTCAGGAGGTTTCTGGGGAAAAGGATTTTTGAATGGAACACAAACCAAATTGAAGTATGTGCCTGAACAGGAAACAGACTTTATTTATTGTACTATAGGGGAAGAAAAAGGGTTTGTTGGTTCAGTGTTTGTTTTGTTGTTGTACTTGGGATTATTGTTTCGTTTAATATTTTTAGCTGAACGACAAAAATCGGTATTTAATCGTGTTTATGGCTATAGTGTGGCAAGTATTATGTTTTTCCATTTGGCTGTAAATGTGGGTATGGTTATTGGGTTGGCTCCTGTAATTGGTATCCCTTTGCCATTTTTTAGTTATGGAGGCTCTTCCCTTTGGGGATTTACCATTTTATTGTTCATCTTTTTGAAATTGGATGGAACCCGTAGCGAAAATATTTAGTTTTCGTCAAAAATGGTCTTATTCTCATGTTTATAAAAGTAAATCATTCTTTCGTGAATCTTGTAATATTGAATTTAAAGCAAATAAAAAACATCTTTTAAATGCAAAAAAGATTTGTGATATGTGCAGTTGTTAATTAGTTTCATATCAAACTTTTATACTTAAAATGAGCAATTTTTTTTGTTAAAAGAAAGTAATTATTGTGAAATCTAAAAGTAGTAAATGTTGTAATGCTTTTGCTTGTATTAGTAAGAATCTTTTTATTTCTTTGCAATGTTAATCTCAAAATATCTATTTTATGAAAAAACAATCTTATCTATTCGCGACAGCTTTGGTATCTTTACTAGCATTTTCGAGTTGTGGAAGTAATGGTGATCAATGTCAAAGTAACTGCGAAAAAGCATGTTCTAAAGAAGCATGTGAAAATGTATGTTCTAAAAAAGCATGTGAAAAAATTCCAGTTAAAGAATATACTTCAGCAAAATTGTACATGACGTCTAAAGATTCTGATTTGAGAATCTCTGAAGTAGATGTAAAGGTAGAAGATGGACAAGATTTTGCTCCAATGTTTTTCACTTATGTTGATCCGACTCATCAATTCCAAAAAATGGTAGGTATCGGAGGCGCTATTACTGATGCTGTATCAATTAATTTTTCAGAACTTTCGCCTGAATTGCAAGAAGAATTTCTTAATGCTTATTTCGATAAAGAAAAAGGTATTGGATATACTATGATTCGTACTCATATCAATAGTTGCGATTTCGGACCAGAATCTTATACTTACGTAGAAGATAATGACTCTACACTTTCTACTTTTGATATTTCTCATGATAAAGAACTTCGTTTGCCACTTATTAAAAAGGCGATGGAGAAATCTAACAACACAATTTCTTTGTTATTGAGTGCTTGGTCGGCTCCAGCTTGGATGAAAGATAATAATTCTCGTGTTCAAGGAGGACATATTCTTCCTGAATGTAATCAAATGTGGTCTGATTATATCGTAAAATACATTAAAGAAGTAGAAAATTATGGCGTTCCTGTTTGGGGGCTTACAGCTCAAAATGAACCTCAAGCTACTCAAACTTGGGAATCGTGTATCTTTAGTGCAGAAGAGCAACGCGATTATGTTAAGAATTATCTTGGACCAACACTTTGGAATAATGGTATGAAAGATAAAAAGCTTATCATTTTCGACCACAATCGTGACATTATGTTCCACTACGCATTGACGGTTCTTAACGACCCAGAAGCTGCTAAATATGTTTGGGGTACAGGAGCTCATTGGTACGAAACTTGGCGCGATTATGTTGTAGGTAGTGAAGCTGGAATGAACTTTGCCGCTGCTCGTGGTGTTAAAGAAGCTTTCCCTGATAAGGAATTAGCGTTTACCGAAGGTTGTGTCGAAGGTTTCTCATGGGAAAAAGCTAACGATTGGGGATTTGGTGAAAAATATGCTTATAGCATTCTTAACGATTTAAATTGCGGTACATCATCTTGGACCGATTGGAATATTTTATTGAATCATTATGGTGGACCAACTTGGATTAAAAATTTCTGCTTGGCTCCAGTTCACATGACCGAAGATAAAAAATTGGTTTATACTAACGCTTATTACTATATTGGTCATTTCTCTAAATTTATTCAACCAGGGGCTCGTCGTGTATCTTCTTGTTCAGACCGTTCTGATTTTGAAACAACCGCATTTATTAATACCGATGGCTCACTTTCTGTAGTGGCACTTAATAGAAAAGATTATGCTATGGATTTCGCTATTGTAGTAGGAAACAAATCATACAAAGCCAGATTAAATCCACATTCTATCGCTACATTAGTACTTAAATAATAATATAACTATAAAAACGCCTTTTAGTTTTTGACTATTGGGCGTTTTTTATATCTTCGCATAAAAAAGTTAAGCTTATGAAAAATAAAACAAAATCTTTATTGGGATTATCAAGCATTGCTTTGGTGATTTCTGGAATGGTGGCATGTTCTTCTCAACCAACAACCGAAACAACTTGCACAGGTTTGGTTCCCGAATCAGCTACCGTTTATACCACTGCTAAAGGTGATTCAACACTTCGTTTGACTCAGGTAGCAACACTTCAACCATCGGAGTATAAACAACCTCTTGAAACGGAAACATTTGTTTATATCGATCCTACACACACGTTCCAAACAATGATTGGTATTGGAGGTGCGATTACTGATGCGGTTGCAGAAAATTTCTCAACACTTTCTCCTGAAAAGCAACAAGAGTTTTTGGAAAAATATTACGATAAAGAAAAAGGTATCGGATATAGTATGATTCGTACTCATATCAATAGCTGCGATTTTGGTTATGATATGTACACTTATATCGCTGATTACGATTCAACACTCGCTACTTTTGATATGTCTCGTGACACAGTTAAACGATTACCTCTTGTTAAAAAAGCAATGGAAACAGCAGGAGGAACACTACCTCTTTATTTGAGTACTTGGTCGGCTCCAGCTTGGATGAAAGATAATAATTCGCGTATTCATGGAGGTAAAATAAAACCTCAATATCTTCAACTTTGGGCTGATTATGTATGTAAATATATTGGCGCTGTTGAAGCGTACGGAATACCTGTTTGGGGACTTACGGTTCAAAACGAACCTATGGCAAGTCAAACTTGGGAATCGTGTATTTATACGGCTGAAGAAGAACGCGATTACGTAAAAAATAATCTCGGACCAACGTTGCATAAAAATGGTTATGCCGATAAGAAATTATTTGTATGGGACCATAATCGTGATTTGATTTTCCACCGCGCAAGCACGATTCTTAATGATCCAGAAGCCGCTAAATATGTAACCGGAGTGGCTTACCATTGGTACGAAACTTGGACTGGTGCACCGATGAATTTTGATGCTCTTAAAATGACTAAAGCTACATTCCCAGACAAAGAATTAATGTTCTCTGAATGCTGTATCGAAGGTTTTACTTGGGATAAAGCAAAAGATTGGGCTTCGGGTGAAAAATATGGTTATAGCATTATGAACGACCTTAATAGTGGAACAGCGGCTTGGAACGATTGGAATATTTTATTAAACCATTATGGTGGACCAACTTGGGTGAAAAACTTCTGTGTGTCTCCTGTTCATGTTACTGAAGAAGGTGAATTATTCTATACAAATATTTATTATTACATAGGACATTTCTCTAAATTTATCCGTCCAGGAGCTAAACGCTTAGCTAGTTATTCAAGTCGTGCTTATTTATTATCAACCTCTTTCGTTAATCCTGATGGAACTGTAGCTGTTGTAGTAATGAATCAAGGTGATAATCAAATCGACTTCAATATGATTATGTCTGGTAAACAATTTGCTTGTTCTTCTTTACCACACTCAATTTCAACGTATATTTTGAAATAATTATATTTCCATAAATTGAAAAAGGATGTCCGATGGGCATCCTTTTTTTGTAGATGGTAAATGGTAAATTGTAAAATGGTTTCGTTTTCTGTCACCGCTTCGCTCACCCCTGCCTACTGTATTTCGCCCTTTCAGAGCTAAAATGCACAAACGTTTGGATAAAATACACCGTTTGAGCATACTATAACCATAAGCAAATAACAAATATCTGCACAATACACCTTATTATAAATCCTTTCCGCCTTATTTCTGAGTAGGAAAATATCGTGAGGAAAACGTTAAAAAATTCAGACTGTTTGAGCGAAGCGAGTTTCTGAATTTTAGTTTTCAGAACGATAAATTTTCCGTAAAGCTCAGAAATAC
>Ga0247610_10001463_pt1 | contig 29303 bp, 48 predicted proteins | sample 174DNAGHGhighgp2_FD_193483 | JGI IMG/M metagenome (GOLD analysis project Ga0247610, IMG submission 193483) | Sheep rumen microbial communities from Palmerston North, Manawatu-Wanganui, New Zealand - 1742 DNA GHGhigh gp2 | ecosystem: Host-associated > Mammals > Digestive system > Stomach > Rumen...
GGTGACAGCAGCAGGCTTGAGGGGTACCTTACCCCCCTATACTCGAATAATCGAAGGACAGGGGCAGGTCTCTATTGCTTATCGTCTTCTCTTGAAGTTGAGGTTGCACGAGCTTCGACGATTTGATTCTGTTGCACTGGAGGTGGGCCAGTTGTAAGTTCTCAAGGCTCGCAGGATCTCCACCTTTTGCGACCGGGATAATATGATCGACGGTAGCACTCCACGGATCAGGGAACTTCTTATCGAAGTTCACAGGCCTTCCGCAGATTCCGCATATAGTTTGCGAAGAGAAGATGATCTTCTTCGCCTTCTGGAACGAAGATTTCGCTCCATAGTGGTCAGCTCTTTTTGCCTTCAAGATCTCACCTCTTTTCTCCCATAAGAAAACCGCTCCCTTGTCGGAAGCGGTCAGATCTGGAGACCCCTATGTTTGATTCATAGATTTACAGATATACGATATCACAGATGTTTGTCGGATAGTGTCGGGAAATTCAATCAAAGCGACTTTTTCCAGTCCCGATACTCATCATCGGTCATCGACTGCTGCCGCGTGATCTCTTCTCCGGCAGACAACCATGAGCGAGCTTCCTTGCCGGGATTGACACCTTCCTGCTCTTTGACCGCTATGTGATAGGTCTTTTTGTGGATGCGGTCATAAACTGTAAAAAGCTGGATGCTCACTTATTGAATACCTCCGTCGCATGAGAAGTAATTATTTCCTATGCAGGCATAAGGCTCAATGCCGGAGAAGTACCCGATACAGTTGAAGTAAAGCACCTCAGGCGCATCTCCCTGCTCGATCCAGTTGTAAGCTTCAATGACCGCCTGATCGGATAGGTCTGTCCTGCTGGTCACGGAATGACCGCCGCGCACCGTGGAGAACTGTCCCGGAGCCGTCAGGACTCCCGTGACGGTGTTCGGGAAGCGACTATCTCGCACTCGATTAAGAATGCAGACTGCTATCATCGTGCGGCCGTCTATATTCTCGGGATCACGGTTAGATTCCGCTTCTACGACAGACGACAGCAACTCGAATTCGCTCTGCTCCATATTAACCCGTTCCCACGGTTCCATCGGCTCCATAGCCTTGACTGATAAGCAGTTGATAGCGATGATCGTTGATATGAAGATTTTAAGGATGGTCATTTGACACCTCCTTATATGGTTCGGGTAATGGTTGCCAAGCTATAATCCTTGCGTCTTGCCAACCTGTTTCTCCATTGATAAAAGGACTCCACTTACCACCACAAACATATCCAAAGCCATAAGTTTGATACATACAGTTATAATCGCCGTATCTGTAATACTCAAACCAAATCAACACACGTTGCATATCATCGGGCAATCTCTCACTAACTGGAATCCACTCGCCTGTCGGTTTTTCAACTGTCGGGGCATTGTCGATAATTGCGTCTATTGCGTCATTCCAACCTTGTTTATATTGAGAAAATCCGTTATCACAATTCGATTTAAGATAACAGTTTATTGATACAAACTTGTGTTCCTTCAATTCGTCAACATCAATCAGTCGCATCGTCTTTTACCTCCTCGAACCCCGGCTCACGCGCACCGCACATCGGGCACATCAACTCGTCAGGGTCTTTGCAATAAATCAGATTCTTCTCGTCGAAGACCTTTCCGCACAAGTAGCATTTAATCTTTGCCATTTTCGTAAACCTCCAGCATATCTTTGATCGTGTTATTCCACTTTTCGTAGCAGGTGTCGCGGTGGTATCCGAGCCTTTTCGCGATGTCTATCATCGTCTTACCTTCTATGAAGTAGAGCCTGACTATTTCCGCACCGACACCTCTCATCGAGTAGATCAGCTTTTCCAGTTCCGCGTTCTCTTCCTGAAGCTCCGCGAGCTGATTGCGCAGTCGTTCCTTTTCCTTTTCCGTCAGCATGATCGCGTTGATGATCGCGCTGTCGGGGTCGGACTGATGCTGCACTTTATCCTTCGAGTAGTCGATCGCGCCGGAGAAGACGGAAGTCAGCATATCCTCTTGGAGTGTCGCGAGTGACTGCCTCAGGGACCGCATCACTTTTCTGTTCTCGCGGATAACGAAAAGCTCCTGCTTGAATTCATACAGATTCATAAGTCTTTATCACCTCCAAAGGCTCGATCGTGATCTCGACGGTGGGCTTCGGTCCCCATCTCTTTATCAGATGCAGCGATGTGATCTGCTGGTCCCCGACCGCGAAGAATTCCAGATCGGCAAGCACGTCGATGAGAAGCTTGACTTCGTTATCCAGATCAGGCTTCGTGGTCTTTGGCTGACCGTGCAGCTTCTTTGTCTTTGTCGAGTGCATAAACGTAACGGCCAGATAGACAGGCCCGTCGAAATGCGGAGCGGTCAGCCCGTTCTTATACATGAACGCCCAGATCTCGTGACGATATCGCTCGCGCATCTGCCTGACATTCTTCTTCTCGTAGTGATGAACACGGCCGTTAATTACGGAAGTACCTTTTTCCTGGGCAGTTGACTTTGGGTTCTCGGGAAGTTCAAAGAATATCCTCATGTTCCACCTCCTTCAACGGGATCGTGATACTGTCATAGCCGAGAGCTGCGAAGATCTGCGCTATATTCTCCAGTTTGGGAGAGCTGACTCCATTCATCCAGGCATAGATCGTCTTCCTCTCCACATGAGCCACACGAGCGAGCGCATTCTTTGAAATATGAAGACGCGCGATCTCTTTCTTGAGCGTATTTGTGAGCCATCTTGTTGCCGTAATACTTGCCATGTTAGGCGTTGTTACTCTGTTCATGTGTTACCTCCTAAAGTGTTTAATTTGGTCATTTGTGCCAAAAAGACTAAATTGAATCGTTAAACCACAAATTTTTCGTGAGCAGTTTCAAGCTCCTTGTCTGAAATATCGAGATAGATCTGAGTCGTCCCGATGTTTTCATGACCTAACAGCTTTGAGACCGTGATCAACGGCATTCCACTTCTTAATGCGTTTGTTGCTCCGGTTCTCCTGAATCGATGAGGATGAACGGATTCGACCTTCGCCCTCTGGCCAATGCTCCTGACGATCTTCTCGATAGTCGAGGAATCGCAGCGTTCGGTCTCGTGTACCAATTCAGGATCCTGATACCATTTTTTCAGTTCTTTGCGAGGCTTCCGCTTCTTGACTTCGGTGTAGTAGCTCGAGATCATTGAGCCTGCAAACTTTGCTTTCGGGAACAGATAAGGGTTTGTGTCCTTGCGTTCCTGCAAATATAGATCAAGATGAAGAAGCGCTCGAGCATTAAGATATACGATCCTGTCCTTTCCGCCTTTGCCATGCACCAGAATCTCATTCCCTTTTATATCGGCAAGCTTGATATTTGCCACTTCGGAGACTCTCGCCCATGTTGATAGTAAAAGTTCTATAAGCAGAGACTCCCGTTCTGTTTGGCAATTAAGACGGAGCTTCTCGATTTCCATCTGATTAAAGGCTTGTTTTTTCTGCTTTTGAATCTTAATGGACTCAACCTTATTCATCGGGTTCTTGAGAAGTATCTCTTCTTTTGCAAGCCAATTATAAAAGGATGACAAGCAGCGTCTTTCGTTATTAGCCGTCACTTTGGTGACTCCATCGATCTGAACACGGATTGCCAAATACATCCGAATATCATCCGCAGTGATCTCATCATAGTTCGATTTAATCTTATGGAAAAATGATGATAATGTATTCTGGTAATACGATACAGACCTCTTCGATAAACCTCGCGCAATCTTACTCATCACGAATCTTTGGATCATCTGAAGGTTCTTATTTCCCTCGTAGATCTTCAGACTTCTCACGATCTTGTTGATTTCGTAGTCGTTGAGAATGAGGTCGATCTTCATCTTAACGTCATTCAGACCGTCTTCCTTAACATAGGGCAACAGCGAAGTGACCAGTTCGTTCCTGAATTCTTCCTTCATAAGATCGCCCCCACAGCTTTCGGTGTGTAGAATCTTCTTCTCCTCGGAATGCTTTGTATTGAATCTGAAAGCGAATCACCTTGATAGCAAACTGCATTTATCCCCAATAGGCTCAACTGAACATAACTCATATACACGCCTTTCCAGTCAAGATCCTGCGCTATAACTCGAAGCCTTTTTTGATAATTGATTCCTTCTTCTTGAAGGACTTTTGCAGTCGCAAGTATCATTCCGCCACCCCCACAGGAAGGCTCATTCAAGGTGATGTCCTCTTCGGATTCCTTAACCCTTCCTATGTCAATCCCTGCGCGTGCGGTAAGATAGCTGATATGAAACGGAGTGAAAAACTGCCCTATGACAGAGCTTCCCATCTCTCCCTTCATATACACGTCGCCGAGAACATCATCCACCCCTTCATCTAATGTCTCGATCAACATTCCGAACAGATCGTGCAGTTTCATCTGGTCCCGGTCACTGTATTTCTTAATCGTATTGACATACATCTCCTCACGCTCTTTCCAAACCTCATCGTGAATGATCGCGAGACTGTTCGAGATGGAAAGAGCCATAAGTTGAATCCAGTCATTAAAGATCTGATAAGCTGAATATTGCCCGGCTATCTCATTGATATCTTTGATAATGTCTGCTTTTCTGTTCATTTGTCACCTCCCTGAATCCGCCATCTCACTGATCTTGTCAAAGATGGCCAGTCCCCACGCTTCTGCACGGGCTCTCTCAATCCTGCATCCTTCCGACTCCTGCCAGTTCTCCATGAAGTAGATACCGTCACAAAGCTCCATGAGGACCGTATCTACGCGCATGAACTCTGAATGGCTGAAGTCATCGGGCAGATGCGCCGAGATCGCGAACGGGTTGACGGGTTTATGTCCCAGAGCCTTGATCTGGATCTCGGCATAAACGAACCGTGTATAAGCCGTGTCGAGGTGATTGGTTATCGGTCCTGATATGTAGATTCTCATCATCTCCACCTCCAGCCGGCATATCTTTCAGCCTCTTCTTCAAACTGTGTAGCTGACTTATAGAAGGGACACTGGTCTCCCTCGTACCGACCGCCGCGGGCCGGGAAGACTGTCGAGGTGAGCAGTCTGCAGCATCCCTGTCCCCTGTTGGCGAAGCAGTCGTGATGTGCTTCACACTTCTTTAATTCATCTTTCATTCTTTTACCTCCAATGGTTCTAAGTCATACGGAGTTCCGACCAGAACTCCTTTCACTGTTTTGACGTAGGTGTAATAAGGGAAGATCTCGACGATATGCCCGGTCCAATCCTTATGCCGTGAATACATACCCACAAACTTGACCTTCTGGCCGATGTATCGCTGAAACTTATAGTCGCACGGTCTCGGCTTATCCTTTGGAAGATCGTATATAGTCAACTGACCTTCATTTTTCATGTCTTTCTTTCATCCTTTCCCGGAGAACGGTGTCCCCCGTCATGGCTGCTATGCAGTCGACCGCGTGTCTGAGTAAGTCTTCCGCATCACCTGTCTGTAAGTTCTTCATCAGGTAGACGCGAGCGTCACCCGATGTCTTGATGTTGTCCTGGTATTCTTTGAGGACTTTGGACCAGAGGTCGTGTGTCCGGGTGTACTGTGACGGTGTAATCATACTTTCACCTTTGGTGGATTCCACTTATAACTGCGAGCCTTTTCGAAAGCCTCGAAAACCGGAGAATTAGAGATTTTCATACATAAATCGAAATCATCGCGTTTACAAGAAGAGTTAGGATTCAATTCGACATCGCTGACAGGAAGAATTGAAAATCGCTTCTTCGGCGGAACATACTCTCCGATATACGGTCCTCTATATCTTGCAGAAGATATATTCCCGCAAACCTTTTCTCCGCCGCCTACAAAGAACCACCAGCCTTCTTCGACTCCTCCGGCATATCGAGTAGAATAGTAATATGCTGGGAAGTGAGGCATACCTTTAGCCTTCGGATCAGGAATATTCGACAAGATAATAACCTTTTTTATAGGTCCGCCCCATTGAATAAAATTTCTTATTTTGAGAATTTCCTTTTCGAAGCCCGGACGTTCCCCTTTGACTTCTGCATGAGCTTCGAGCTCAGGGAGATAGAAATCAGGTAAATATTTTTCGCCCTTTTCGTTCTCAATTCCTTCGGGCTCATAAACCCATTCGATTTTGCAAGTATCAAAGAAGATCGCCCACTGAGCTTCCAACCTTGACCTGAACACCGTTCCGTTATATTCGGTTGGAATAGACTTAATATTTTTGTTCATCTTTTGTCCTTTCTAAAACCTTCATCGCCCTAATGTCCGTAGAGGGGAGATGTCGCGCCGCAGGCGACATCTTCCTCAAGGACATATATAGAAAACGGACGTTTACTATATATAGCCGATGTCGGTTTTCGGTTAAATTTCTTTTACATATTCTTGTTATCGGCATTTTCCCCGATGTCGTTTTTTGAAACGATGCCGTGATTAAGCTGAAAACCGCCGTGTTCATTGACATATTTACGAAGTGCATCTATCTTCACGGGCGAGTAGTTCACCATGTCCGACAGTTTTGCAAAGCCTTGCTCCTGACATACCCCGAACGCGTACTCTACAATGGCCCTTTTTTTGTCTTCGCTTTTCCTGTTAGGGTTCTTGCCGAGGTTGGCTTCTCTCGAACCCTCAACAAAACAACCCTCTAACAAATTCGCGTTGTCGACATAATGGACGGGGAACTTAAACCAAACCTTGAGCGGCTCAACGTCCTTAAAGTCTCTGAGCACGAAAGACAGTTCCATCGGTCTCTCCTGCTTCATCAGCTCTTTGACCAGATCGGGAGCGTCGTTTCCCGGATCGAGATTCGAGATGTCGACGATTGCGTCAGCATCACGAGCAAAGACACCAGAGCCGGCACCGCGGTCGATAGTCTTCTTTGAGCCGGAATCTCCCTTCGGGTGATGATGATCGTAGATAATAGCTGCGCCCGTCTCGTGTGCGATCTTATCCAGAGCGTTACAAAACTTGATGATCGCTTCCGCGCTGTTCTCGTCACCCTGTTGAACCTTGTAAAGAGGATCGAGGACAATCGCCTTATAGTTCTGCTTCCTGCATCGTCTGATGATCTTGTCGGCGAGCTTGTCCAGCGGGAGCGCATATCCCCTCAAATTCCAAAGATGGATATTTGAAGCATTCGCCTGGCTGAGCTTTATGTCGAGAGCGTCATACAACTGAATGAATCTGTGATATAAGGAAGCAACCTCGACCTCGAGATTCATATACAAGACCTTGCCCTGCTCACACTTGAACTTCCCGAGCCATGGTCTCCCCTCCGCGATGCACACGGCCAGATTTTGCGATAGACACGTCTTGCCTGCCTTAGAATCGCCCGTGATAATCATCTTATTACCTTCGCGAAGTATCCCACCGATGAGCTCAGGTGAGAGCTGCGGAGGATCTTGTATCTGGTCCCAGAAGTCGAGGATCGGAGGCAAGTTATCGTCCACACCGTTCACGAGATCTATCCACTCGAGCCAAGACGTGCAGCCGATATTCGTAGCAAGTAGTCTCTGAATGTTGCCGTTACGCATAGCACCCGGAAGACGCGACAGCCTCGCAGGGTTCTTGTTCGCCTCGTCGATCTGGAACTGTCTTTGAGCAAGATAGTCAAACAGGAAGCTTGTTCTCTGGTCGAACTCCGTCTCGTTCGAAGCATCGACCTTGACGATAGCGTGAATGGACTTCCCGCCTGACTCGATCAGAGCAACGATGGGGAGCTTCTGGTTAATAAGAAACTTCTTCTGCTCCTCCAATGACATCGAGTCCGACTCGACCAAGACGTAAGCGAATCGAGTGACATCGGCATCCTTGGCACCTGTTGACGGGTTGTGTCTGATCCACGCGCCTGCTTTCGGGTTTATCGTTCCAAAGGCTTCATCGAGGTTCTTATACTTCTTGAGGTCTCGGATGATAGCTGATACCTTGCGGACGTGTCCGGCATCAGCAGGAACCCACTTGTCCTTATCTTCCTTATAGGAAGCCGAGTGAACATATGAGACGGACTCGTCCTTCTCGTAGAGCGTCTCAAGATAGCGGACAGCCATTTGCCAGGGCTCTTCTTCCGTGCTGTTCTTGGAAAGAACTTCCTCGTAGTAATTGCCTTCCTCGGCGACCGCCGGAAGATAGTCATCGAAGCTCCACTTCTTTGATGGAGTGTAGCTCCCATATTGCTTGGCAAGATAGACGATTGATCCACCGTTTACGCCAGAGCCGTTGAACGTGTTCCACTTCTTCTCGCATTCGTACGAATGGTAACGTTCGGAATCTCTTGCTGACCAAGAATCCCAGACAGAGCAGGGAAAGCCCTCGGCTTTGAGGGCCATCCCCACATCCTTCCATTCGTTATACGTCAGACGGCTGGGATTGAGTGCGTCGAGTGCGTCGAGGATGTTCTGTCTGCTATCCATCAGTCAATCCTAAAAGGCATATCGTCCTCATTGAGAACGGGAGCGGTCGTAGCCTTCTTTGCAGTCGGGATGAGATACTTGTCAACCTTCGCGCTCACCTTGCCGTTGTAGGTATCGTGCTTGATCTTGCAGAAACCCTCAAGACCGACAGCCTTATCCGCAGCATCACCGATGGAAAGAGAGAGTTCCTCGCCCTTCTTCTTGAGACCAATGGACTCAAAGAAAGTGACCAGCTTCCACATCATATTGTCCGAGATGACGAGGTTGTCGAAGACCGAACCTTCCGCGCCCTGAAGGTCAAGTCTGACCTTAATCATCGGGTTGCCGTTGCTGGAGAAGGTCTTCTCTGCACTTACGACGATGAAGTTATAATCTCCAATCGGAGGGATTGAGAACTCCCTCTCCTCTACTTTTGCCGGGACCTTGCTGTTCCAATCGTACATTTCACTCATTTGTTGATTCCTCCTGATTTTTGATTTTTGTGATTATCTTTTCGCAGTTATCTGCGATAATTTTGAGATACTTGTCCGGCAGATCCTTAAAGGACTCGGCCGTGATCGTGGGGTCTTGAACAGACATCCAACGGATGACCTGCTCTTCTGTTATTCCTGCTGACGCGTAGCCTTCAGAGACGCGCTGGTAGTAGGGTTTATGCTCCGGCACGTTAGCAAAGCATGAAGCTATCGAGTCAAAGGTCATGTCAAGCTCATCAGGGAGCCCGAAGCGGTTCTTTGCGTCCCATGCCGGATGATGAGTCGTGTACATGACGCGACGGCCTCCGATGCCCTTCTTTGACTTGGTCTTTGAGTCTTCGATGACACTTGTCTTGTAGTTAAGAAAGAGGACCATGTCAGCCCATTCCTTGACGAGCGGTGCGGCCTTCTTTGACAGCTTCAGCTCCCACCTGTCGTAAGCGCCCATTTCATCGGGCTGTTCAAACTTGCGCATCATAGCGTGAGCCACGATGACCACGTTGATATCTACATTGATGAGTTCGCCGCACTTGCGCAGGAACTTAGTGAAGCATTCGGCTATATAGGTGTAGCCTTTGCCGTATCCGGCATCTTCGATGGACTTGAGATCGTGTTCGGCAAGGACATGAGCGGTGATAAGCTGCTCAAGCTTGTCTGCCGTGTCGATGACCACTGTCTTGAAATCTTCGTGCTTGAGTTCATCCATGATAGTGAGCAGTTCATTGAAGCTGTCAGGTGGATCCACACGAACGACATCGAGAGTGTCAGAGCCGCTCTCCAAGTCAATGAAAACGGGAGACGGGAACTGTGAAGCGAGCGTAGTCTTACCGATACCCTCGGGACCGTAGAGAACGATACCCAGAGCGCGGAGCCTTTTGCCGCGTATAAGATTAATCATATCTGCATTTACCTCCTGTGTTGGAATTTTGATTTTTGATAGGGCCTGCATCGTTGCGAAGTAGCCCTTCAGTGATTCGGGGATGTAGGTCATTTGATTAAGATGGACTGTGAGCTTTCCAGATGCGCGATACCTTCAAGCGCTGCACCGTCCTTCAGATCTTCCGCGAGAAGCTTGCGGTCTATCTTCGGCGCCTGGGGAATGAGATACTTCTCCGGCACGTTGTAGACATAGTAGGTATCCATGACCACTGACGGTGCGTTATTCCTGACAGTGAAGCTAAACAGATCACCCTTGACTTTCAGCTTGCCTGTCGCGATCATCGCATTGCACATGGCTGTCTTCATGGACTTGACTCTGTTCTCGAGAGTCTTGCGCTTCCCTGCGAGCCTGTCCTCTTCCTTCTTCAAGCCTTCGATATCAGACTCGAAGTTCTTAATGACCTTTGCGTAGTTTTCAAGCTTGACTTCGATATCGTCTGCAAGGTTGGCCAGTGCGTCATCAAGCATGGCCTGCATATCATCATCGAGATCGCCCTGCTGCGCTATTTCTGCAAACTTGGCATAGTCGCCTGTTAATTCGTAGAGAGATGCCATCAGAAGCCTCCTATCTTCGCGCCGGCGAGCTTCATGTATTCTGTGACGATCTGTTCGAGCATCTCGCTGGCATCGCGATCAAGGAAATCGCACATACTCCTGAAACGCCTTTCTACATCGGTCGCGAGCCTTAATGGACTCACCTTGAATTTCATATTCTCGGCTTCTTTCTGTATGGAACTCTGAACGTCAGGCCTGTTTATCAGATCGCGAAAACCCGCTTCGTTAAAATCTATCTGCTTTGGTTCGTCAGTTCCAAGCCAATCGTTTAGTGTCTCAAAACAAACAACGGGCATTCTTTCCTGTCTAAACCACGCACGCACCGTGCTAACGTTCTTTTCTGTCTTGTTAGCGATGCGAGTGAAGCAGACCGCCTGCGTGTCGTGAACTTTTGCACGAACTCTCTTCATCATCTCGTCGGGGTTGAATTTGACCATTTTCTTTCTGCTCATATCACACCTCCTGCGACGGATAGCGAATGCCGGAAGTCTCGTGAGTGATGACGATGTGGTCAGACTTATCAGCATCACGATGCTCAAGTATCCATACGCGACGGGATAAGTTCTCAACCTGCGCAGACTTCTTGCGGAGGTCTTTTTCCATAGCTTTGATAGTCGCTCTTGTGGTAAAATAGATACCGAGGAATCCGAGAGTCGTTAATAGCTGGACTGTCACGATTCCAAAAATGTACATCAAATTCATGTTTACATATCCTTTCTTTTGTACTTGTCGAGGTCTGCAGCCTCGACATTTGTTTTGAGTTCCTTCAGTTTGATCGCTCTCGCGATAGCCACTTTCTCCTGTGTTGTGAACTGCTTTATTCCTCTCAGGCAGTCCTGTGCTCGTCTGGGGCTCATACACCCTGCATCTGCCAGCTCCTTCATCGTGGAGAAATATCTGCCAAGCGCCGGATATAGCCCGCCTGACGCTCTCATGTCGCCTCCGACTTGACAAGTTCGCTAAAAAAAATAGTGTCTCGCTCGTCTTTGGTCATGTTAAGAGCTTCGGAGATCTTCTGTGCATCGAGCAAAGAGATCTTCGACCTTCCGTTGATCTTGTCTGACATAGCCTGGCGCGATATTCCAAGAATACTTGCAAGCCTTGAGACTTCCATGCCACGCTCGACCATCAGTCCTCTCAACTTTGCGTAATTTGTCATTGAATGTCCTCCTTTCGTTGATGTCGTGTGTCAGTTGACACCTAAAATGTACCAATGATGTCCCTGTGTGTCAAGTGTGAATTTACAAAAGTCAATTTATTGTTGTCAAACGGCACGAAGCCATATACAATAATAAAAGAAAAGGAGTTGTAGACATGGACGAGAGATTACAGAGATTTGGCGCATATATCAGACTGCTGAGAGAGTCAGAAGGTATGTCTCAGGAAGAGCTCGCTAAGAAGTCGGGGTTCGCTGGCCGCGCTGCAATCAGCGCCATCGAGAAGGGTAAGAATAACATTTCCATTGAGAAGTTGCCCGATCTGGCGAGAGCTCTTCATACGACGCCGGGCAAACTGATGGACACAGTCATTGAGGTTCACGACACAAATTCTATCACCGACGGACTCAACGCGGAGAACATCGCAAGGCTGAAGAGTTACGCCGATTACCTCAGAGCTTCACAGGAGGACGAAACATGACACCTACATGGGACGGGAAGAGATGGCGCGTCAGGGTAATGGTAGAAGGTAAGACTCACTCCTTCTCCTGCTCCACTCCCGGAGCGAAGGGACGCAAGGAAGTTCTCAAGAAATATAACGACTGGCTATATAACGAAGCCAGCGGAGAGAAGACCTTCGGGCGTGTAGCTGATGAATACCTTGAGGATCTGATCGCGAGGAACGGCAAGACCTCCGGCTCATACATACAGAGCGAGTGCTATATCCGCCTTTATTTGCGCCCTGTGCTCGCTTCTCGTAAGATGTGCAAACTAACCCTCCGAGATTATCAGAGCGTCATCAACGGGGCATGTGGCGCGTCAGGAGATCCGCTATCACATAAGACACTCTCCAACATTCGAGCAATCCTCATGGGGATCATCAAGTTCGGCTATGCGGACTATCAGTGTGAGCTGCCGCGTGGTGAACTTTACATTCCTAAAGGTCACGCCAGGAACGAACGCGAGATCCTCCAGCGGTCAGATATCGCTCGCCTGTTTGAGCCGTGTGACCTTTGGTACTGGAGAGCTTTTTGCTTCATGACGATCACCGGTCTCCGTCCTTCCGAGTGCCTCGGTATTCAAATCGGGGACATCGAGCAGGACTGTGTCAGGATCAGACGCGCAGTCAACTCGAGAAACTACATCACCGACGGAAAGAATAAGAACGCGCGGCGCACGGTCCCGATCGGAGCGACAGCTCGTGCCATTCTAAACGAGATCATCGAGAGAAATGCCAGTCTTAACCTCCGAACAGAATGGGTCTTCTGTTCTCCTGACGGCTCTGTCGGGAACCAATGCACTATGCGAAACCAGTGGACGAGGCTCAAGAAGGAACGCGGCCTTCCTGGCACTCTGTATTCCTTCCGTCACACGTTCGTTTCCATGATGAAGGACCAGCTCAGCGAGTCCGCTATCAAGGAATACATCGGGCACAGTGAGAGCATGGATACATACGGCACATACAGCCACGAAGTTGATGGTGAGCACAAGAAGACCGCGGAGATCATCGACCTGACTTTCAAGGAATTTGACCATAATTTGACCAAAGCAAAATAAAAAAGCCTCGTAACCCTTGCGGTTACGAGGTTTCTAATGGTGGAACATACGGGGCTCGAACCCGTGTTTGTATCGGCACACGTGCCGAAAATGTCCGTAAAATAAGGCTTTTTCGATTCGGTCTCTTGTCTCAGTCCGCCACCCGTGGACTAATTTTGACCAAGATTTTGACCATAATTCTGCAACTTTGAGCATCTTTGAGCAACTTATGGAATGTAATTACTTTTTTAATAACTATTGTGATTACTTTAATAATTAAAAATTCATGCAATATTTTTTCACTATTTGTGAAAAATTTGCATAAATCGACATAATATTTCAAATTTTAGGCAATAAAAAAGACCTCATCCCCGGAGCGGAAAGGGATGAGGTCTTAGTATCTTAACAGCGTCGTAAAAAATTTGGAGGATATTCTATGAACTGCCGCTCCTGATGAATTCAGCGATAATTAGATGATATGAGCGCAGGCCAAGTCAGCTTGCCGCATATACCGTCAGAAGGGAGTCCCTTCGATGCCTGGAACAGGCTCACGGCATATTCAGTGTTCGCGCCGTAGTCGCAGTCTATCTTGAGCGGTCTCCCGTTCTTTCCTGCATATCCGAGCGCATTGAGAAGCACCTGCACGGTCCCCACCTCGGCGCGTCTCATTCCTTTGGTCAATCTTGGAACTTCCATTTCAATGTACCTCGTGTCATCTGGTTCGGCTGCTACAAAGCGAAGTATGCAGTCCCAACCGTGTTTGTATTCGTAGAAGCGACGGACAGCTATCTCTCCGCCTGTCTGATCGCCTGTCTTGCCGCCTGTGATCTTTCCCTTCTCGTTGATGGATGCCTGCACGATCTTGCCGTCGCCGATATAGAGAGCGGTATGATGCTTTTCATTGAGCAGGACATCACCGCGGAACAGGCTCATCCCCTTCTTATATGGGATGGACTTGAAGCCGTTTTTGATGAATGCGGCTCTCATGTTTCCCGTGTATGTCGCGCCTTTCAGCTCCAATCCTGCCGCGCGATAGGAAGATATGACCAAAGAAGAACAGTCGTAGTCAGGTCCCCATCGATGTATCTGGTCATAACCGTGCGAGCTGTCATTTGCGATATTAACCGCCCACTGGATTGCTTTCTCGATAATGCTGCTCATCTTCTCCATTCTCCCTTCTCTAAAAGTTCGGCATAGGTCTTCTTGATGTGCTCGGATGCTATCACGGCATAGTTATTCTTGAACTCAGGATGAGCCTTGCAGTAAGCTTCATAGGTATCTATATCCTGCATCTGCTGGCTAAAGTATTCTTTCGAGTGCTCGATGCCGTTTATGAGCTCATCGTCAAAGCGCAAGATATGAGTCCGGGCAAGGATGGCCTGATTGCGGTCAACCTTATCGGATAAGACCTCGATAGCCTTCTTGATACCGTGCAGCTCCGTGTCCTTGCCGTCTTTCCTGCTTATCAGGAACTTGACAAAGTCCCAGACAGCGGAAGCCGTGACGATGGTCACGGCTGCGCCTAAGAGGATCTCGTTCATTTTTCCGCCTGTCCTTTATTGTATTTGGAGCGCAGGATCATGATGACCGCACCGATAAGAGTGTCTATCGCGGTCAGTGTAGCCGTGATCTGTTCGCAATAGGGAACATTCCATATAGCGCAAAGGGATGCCAGGAACGCGATCACAGGGACCGCTATCTCGCCGATAAGGCGGATGATGTCGTATGTTTTATTGCTCATGGTTACACCTCCGTTATAGTGTATGTTAATTTCATCGAAAGATCGCTTGTTTTCCGCACTTCCGAACCCGATTCAAGATTGTTCACAGTCGCCACAAAAGGAAATAAAGCGGCTAAAGCATAAGAGGAATCGTGCATGACAGCCGTGGCAGATGAGAGCCAGCCGCCCTCGTTGCCAAGACCTCCATAAACGCACTTATAGCTTCCGTTATGATGATAGATCGTGTAGTCATCAGAATAAGACGGCTGATACCAGTCTCCGTTCGGGAGCTGGATGATCGCATCTCTGGCTGAAGTGCAAGGTGAATTATACTCTGTCGCATCCGCCGCATTAGTCATGTTCAGCTTGTATATCTTCGTTGCAGTCGAGATATAGTAATAGCCATTATCCATCAGAACAGCTTGAATGAGTCTGTTATTGCCATAGTATTTGACATAGCCGAGAGTGATACCTTGATAGGTCTTAGTCGAAAGGCTCGCCGTGTCATTGGAAAGATCGAGAGTATAGTCGTTCAGCTTCCCTGCTGCAGTCCATGTGAACACATGGATCACTTGATTCTCCTTGTCATATCCGAGAGCCATCCTTCCTCCGTCGCTCACACCTTCCCAATCTGCTAAAGTCTGACTAATAGTATGAGTAATAGTGTCGATAGGCGATGATAAAGTGCCATAGAGATGAATTTTCTTTGTGTTGAGAAAATACTCGACTACTGTGATGGTCGAGCTTTCATCGTAGGTGACTTTATATGCTCTTTCGTTTTCGTAGTCGATAATATTAGGAGAACCGACTATCCAAAAATCAGCAGATGAGAGTTTCTCAAAGAAGGTGTTTGTCTCGCCATCAGCCGCAGCAGCAGACTGGCTGTCGTACACTTGAAGCTTTCCCAGATTTCCCCTCGTAAGACAAACAGAAGCGATGCTCTGTCCCTGCGCACAATTACCCTGTGAAGTGTTCCAATCCCATACATTACGAATGAAACACTTACCATTATTCACACCCGAACCCGATTCAATCGCATTGAAAGAACCTCTTTTCGTATTACTGCCGCTGTACGCATCATCGCCTGCCTGTGCAACTATATTAGTATTGCCTGCAAGCATAGATGTCGTTGCGTCATTAGCAGAATCGGTTAAATAACAGCCACCAAACCATTGGGACAACGGGTATATCTTGTTCGTTGCAATCTGATTGAAAAAGTTGCCTGCACTTAAAGCGTCACCTATCCACCCCGTAAGGGTGTTGTACTTCTCCACCCTGTAAACAACCTCCCCCTTGCGGATGAGGTCGAGCTGGGTATGCCCGTGAAAAGTAACTGGTCTCTTTCCCAAGTAAGCGAGATTCGTGAAATCTATCAGGTCTAACTCGGGATTTAATCTTCTGAAGAATGTTTTTATATTCATAGTTATTCTCCTTACATTTATTACTCTGTGTCATACTCAAAAAATAATCGAACTGCCAGCATTATAAACTCAACTCCCACCAAACATATAAGTAAAATAGTAAAAAATCCATACTCCTGTGATTTTCCAAATGCAAACAGTAAAGTAAGGCAAATAGGGCAAGCGAATATTATACAAGTAAGTACAAAACACCCAATGCCTCTAATCAGTTTATTCATAATTATCCTCCTATTAAGCGAAGTCTATCAGGTCTAACTCGGGATTCTTTAATCTTCTGAAGAATGTTCGTATATTCATAGTTTATTCTCCTTAACTGATTGTTATCGTATTAAGTTTAATGTAGCGGTTTAAGTTACCCGATCCTGACCGCCCTCGCTACGCGATGGCTCCTCCCACCACAAGGGTGGGGGATGTTAGGAGCAGAGAGCGAAAGCGGGACGAACACCACGAGAGTAGGAAGCGCCGTTGCCAGTGGCATTACCATTGAGGTTGACACAAGCAAAGTCAGCAGACGAGTCAGCGCTCCTTAGCCACCATACTGCTCTTGTAGTAAGACGTGAAACATCATGCCTGAACAATGCTAATTGTTCTTTATCTATACCTACATCATAACCAGCATTTGCCCATACCTTACATCCATAAGCCATTACTTCGTTTATTAAATCTACTGTACTATCTGCCCAAGTCCAAGCAGTTGCTCCGCTACTACCTGAGGCACTTGATAATAATTCTCTATGACTTAATATGTGTGCCGAACCGAATGCAGATTCAATAATAGTCTTTGCTTGGGCAAGATTACCTTGATAGGTAATACCACCACGCATTTTAGAGAGTAAATAACCGCCTTCGGTAGTATTAGTTTCATTCATATTCGCGGAATACAGAATAGTGTCAGGAACTACAACTACGTGATGAGTAGTTGTTTCCGTGTCTCCGCAATGTAACCAGTAGTCAAAATGCGCTATTCGCCAGTTAACTCCGTTTATTGTCCAATAGTCGCCTATATACATATCATCGAATGTACCTGCGGCTATTGCAACATATTGTGCTTCAGTAACAGCATTACCAAGGTATTTACCTCGATAGATTGAGTTATGAGATCCTGCATTTGGGAATATCATTATTTTCCCGTTCACCTCGTTTATCGCTCTAACTGTCGTCTTTGCCGTGGTGTCCAATCCGTTGTAAATGCGGCTTGAATTCACATAGTCCGCTACATCATCGCCGTTAACGTGTTCCGTTGCGCCGTTTCGACTCTGAATCAAATTCGAGTTCCCGTCAAATGTACCAGCAGAAAAATCAAGGATCGGTTTACCTTGTTCTGGGGTGGGTATTGTTGCCATATTATCATCCTCCGTCTGAATTTAATATCGTAAACATTCCGCTATCATCGACAATGGAATATAGTCCATCATCGGAAACGATGGCAAAAGGCTTAAATGCCAATCTCAGCGAGACTGTGCCTTCCGTCAATGGTGCTATCAGCCTGCCGAGCGTGTAGGTATAGATCGTGTCGTTGACCGTAACAGCCATCGGTCTTTGTAAATCGAGTGTGACCGTGCTTTCCGTAAGAGAAGCGATGAGCCTGCCAAGCAAGAACGGTGTGATCTCATCGGTGAGCGTGATCGAGCCGTCAAACTTATCGGATGCGTTCATCGCCTGTCCCTTCAGCAACACATGAAGATCACCGATGCCGATTGACGCTGTTCCTGCGCTCACGACAGCTCTGACCTCGAATTTATGAGAAATAGATGGCTCGACATTCTCGAACCAGCCTCCGAGATGAACAGTATGATAGCCGTTGATGTTCCATGTATCAGCAGGCGCATAGTCCATCAATTCATCATCAAGATAATAAGCCAAAGTTAAACCCTGACTGCTCGCACCGCCGAGAGCAGAAAGCACTTTCATCTCATGCCACCATTCGACAGTCGTTCTTTGAGCTGTCGAAAAACGAAGGCTATACAAAGAGGTCTCTGTCGTATCTATCGTCTTTGCTTCTGCATTGACAAAAGTATAATAGGTAAGCTCGTTCGTTTTATTCGAGCCAGCCGCCGCCGCAATCGCCTTGTCCGTGAGCGACGATACACCAGCAGCAGCAGGGTTCTCTCCATACCCTTCGATGATAGTGCTGTCGGCCTTGTAAGTAATCGACATGATGCACCCGATAGCGCCCTGACCTATGCCGCCCGTGAACTCAATTACATCGCCCAGGTCGAGCGACGGATCGGGGAGGATGGAAACCGCGAACGGTGTCGCGTCAAATGGCTCGATAGCGTCAATGATAGCCTGTCTTCGTGCGGCTACGACAGAGTCGATGCCGTACTGCAAAAACGGATTGCCGCCGATATCCATGATAAGACCGTTCGGATTGTCGTTGACATAGGCGGAGACAGTATTATCCTCCATGTTCGTGACATTGAGCTGTGTATAAAAGCTTGTGTAATCACGGAACGAAGTCGAGTATCTCAAAGTCGCAGGAATGGTCCTGATGCTCGTGCTCGTATCCGGCAAAGGTCTGATGACCAGCTTACCGTCTCTGGTAGCTGTGGCATAAGCGGCGCACACGATACAAAGCTGTGACAGGAGGTCTCTGAAGGTCTCCATCGGGCTGCCGGGATAGATACTTAACACCTGATCGCTATTAACGAGCGCTGCTATGTCTTCGGCAGTCATGTCAAAGACTACATCGCACTCCTGCGCTATCAGCGCGAGAAAGTCGCCTATCGTACCCGTAGTAGTGTCAAAGGTCAGCGCCTTGTCGAGTTCGCCCATGACATCATAAGCGACTATCTGAAGACCTGCATCTACCCAGTTCGCATCTGCGATCGTATAGACACCCATCGGGATATACTCGAACGCGCCTCCGGCAAGCTCTACTCCTATGGATGCCGTGATCGTCTTACCTTTCCATGAGCCGCGTATATTGAGCGACTCTGCAAAGGCTTTTGTGAATGTGAGGTCAAGCTCTCCGACATAGACACCGCCGAGCTGGATGGCTGTCGCCGGGCAAAACTGGTTTTTGACAACAAAGGTGTTTTTTATTACATCCGCGCCGTCAAAGCTATGCCCGTTCACCGTGCCTGTCAGCTTGTGCGCCCTGGCATTCTTTGTGACGGCGATCTTGTAGTCGTTGCTCGTAGGGTACATATCAAGTCTCCAAGTCGTTCAATTTGAAAGAAACCTTATAAAAGCGGTCTGTTGGTGTTTCCACCAACAGATCCGCAGAGTAATTGCTCATAAAGCAGGCCCATGTGATCTCCTGAGCCGTTTCCTCATCCCACCGTTTACACGAGATGCTTGACGCTCTGTTGAATGCGTCCAGCTTCGCCTTTTCTGCTCCGTCGCACTTATACGAGACCGATAACGAAGGGATTCCCGTTCTCGTGACCGCGCGGAGTGTGGTCCCGGCTTCGGAGGTGCTCAATGAATCGACTGCGGAAAAGCTCTCGGTGTACTTATCATCCGTGAGCTCCAGAGTGTGATTATTTATCTTTAATGTAATGACTCCCATGATTAACCTCCGCGTCTGTAAATGCTCATCTGCTCGGACCGCACGAGGATCGTGTCAAGCTGCTGCTGTCCGATGTAAACAGGAATGACGATATTGCCGCCATTTACATCACCTTCGGGAGAATACTCGGACACAGAGCCAGCCTCCGCCATGATAGGCATCGACAGGCTTCTATTGAGTGTAGCTTCGAATCCCGGCGCTCCTTCCTCAATGCCCTGCTCGAGCATGTCGTACATATCAGGCATATAAGTGTGAAAATTCGAGAGTGGTCCGCGCTCGGGTTCCGAGAATCCTATGAAGTCGCGGATACTTTGAGCCACCGAGGAAACGGCGTCCTCAACATATCCGATACCGCCGAGGATACCGTCGACAAGGTTCTGGATGAGGTCGGCCCCCCATTGAAGCGCCGTTGCTCCTACCTCGGGGGCTCTTTCCACAAGGTACTCGATCAAGTTCTCGACTACCTCAGACGCGCCGCCTATAAGCTCAGGAAGCGCCGCAACAATACCTTCAGCTAAAGCTATGACAAGCTGAATAGACGCCAGGACCAACTGCTGAAGTGTGTCTGGCTCCGTCAAAGCCTCACATATCTCCATAACGCACTGAACTGCTGCCGGTATAAGCTGGGGCAAGGCTGCGGTGATACCGTTGACCACGGCTAAGATAATCTGAATCGCTGATTCTACGACCAGGCTGAGATTAGAAATTATGAAGTCGACGAGCTGGACGATGAGGTCCGCCGCTATGGGTGCCAGTGTAGGCAGAGCGGCGATAATACCAGAGCCCAAAGCTTCGAGGATTGTTCCGGCTGCGGACAACAGGGGCGGGACGATATTGGAGATCAGAGTCGGCAGTTCTGCGGCTATGATAGGCGCGAGCTGAACGATGACCTGACTGATGCCCATAAGGGCGTTTGAAATTATAGGAACGAGGTTCCCTGCGGCAACCTCGACATTACTGATGAGCGTGTCGATCATAGAGTTGAGGTCGGCATCTGGATTGGCCACGTTTGTAATAAGATTCTGCCAAGAGGCTTGAACCGCGCCAAGTGAGCCGGATATGGTCTCACTCGCTTCGTTTGCGGTAGTCCCGGCAATGCCCATCTCCTCTTGAACTGCATGGATAGCTTCAACGATATCGGAATAAGAATCTATATCGTACTCAACGCCACTTATGGCTTGAGCATCATTGAGGAGCTGTTGCATACCTTCTCTCGTACCAGCATAGCCGAGAGCGAGGTTGTCGAGCATGGTAAAGTTGCCACGGGAGAACCCACGATAGGCGTTTTGTACCGCCTCCATATCAGTACCGAGCTTGTTGGCGTTGTCCGCCATATCGATCATCGACATATTAGTCAACTCGGCGGCTCTTGCCTGGTCTCCTTCAACTGCACTTATCATAGCGGCAGATGTGGCAATAGCTGACTCCATATACGAGTTCATATCTTGCCCCGTAGCCGTTGCCGCCTCTTGTGCGTACTGCATCATAGTTGCGGAAGCATCGCCGTAGAGTGTCTCAATACCGCCCGTGAGCTGTTCATACTCGGCATAAGCATTGACCGCCTGAGTGGTAATTGCACCGACTCCCGTAGCAACTGCACTAACCGCAGCAACCCCCGCCCTGGCAGCTACACCAAGAGCACCGACCATGGCACTTCCGGCTCTGCTACCTGCCGAACCTCCCGCGGACTCCGCAGCACCGCCTAATTCCTCGGTGATGGTTTCTCTCGCACCCTGCATCGAGGGGACGATGGTAACGTAAGCACGAGCGAGTTCGATATTACCTGCCATTCCTCCGCTCCTTCCTCTTCTTTTCTATCCATTCGTGAAGTTGATTTTTAGGTAAGGCTCCCTTGCCTATCTTTCTATCCTTCTTTTTGTTCCAAGGTCTCGGATAGAGTTTTGCCTTGTGGGACTTCTTACGAGAGAAGCCTCCAATCATATTTAAGTTAATCTGCGAAAGTATGTCGTATATATCCGCAAGAATGATATTCGTTCTTAATTGAGTGCCCCAATCGGACACTTCGGGATGTAGTTCTTGATACGTTGCCGAGTTCGTAGGTAAATTCTTTATAAATGAACCGAAGGCTCCCCAAGTCAGGGAGCCTCCGATATCATTCAACTCGACCCCGGCAGAGGTAATCAAGTCATACTGAATCGCCTCACGATGGTCTTCGATAAACCTTCGGAGGCTTACGATTCCCCCACGGATGCACCCTGCTCCGCCTCTGTGGCATCGTTCCACGCCTTTACAAGCTGCATGACCTCATCCGTGACGAGTGAATTAAAGACTTCCTCGGGAATGTACTCTTTAAAAAACTCGATGACCTTATCATCCGTCCTCATCACCTTGAGTTTCACATACGGAAGACTTGAAGCCAACGGGATAGAATAGGTCTTATCCCCAATAGTAGCCTTTAATACATCAATCTGTTCTTTTCTCTTGATAATAACCTCTGCCATCGTTTTACTCCTTTATCATTATGTTGTCTGGCCGTCGTCCATGATGAGATCAAAGTCGCCCGAGATAGTCGCATTCCATGTGATTCCATCGGTAGCCTTGAACTCTACATCGTCAACTGCTGAAATAAAGGCTCCTGTCGAGCCGAGAGCGATCATGTCATCGCCGTCCTTCATGATGAAGAGATAAGCCTCCTCATCGGGAGTGTTCAAAGGTGATGTGTCAACCTTGACAACATTCCCGTGTGTAGTGTCCGCCGCTATCTTCGTGACCGCATTCTCTCCAAAGATAACCTTGAAGACTTCCTCGGTCGTGTCCATGATCGGAACCTTGACAGACTCGGGGTCTGTTCCCGGCATTACTCTCTTGACCTTCAGCGCCCAGTTCTTGAGCGTCTCGTAGTCACGAGCTGTGTGCCATGTGATTCCCTCTTCTGTAACATCGCCGACTAACGTCCAAGCCGCGGCGAGTTCTTCGGAAGGATAAGAAGGAAGAGCCGTCCCCTTGGGCGCGTGATAGAACATTCCAAGAGCATAGCCACCGCCTAACTTCGTTGCATTTGATGCCATTTGCGTTTACCTCCGTTATATTGTTGTTTTGGTTTGATGAGCGACCACCTCGAGTCTTGCCGTACACATGGCGAGGTCGGGTCTCACGGGATCATTACCCCAAGAGCCGGACGCATTGACTGTGACAGCTCGAATCTCCGTAGTCTGTTGATTTGCAATCTCTTTAAGAGCGCCGATAGCCTTACGGAGCAATTCATCTGCTGCCGATTCGGTCTTCGCTCTTGCATCGAGAGTGATACTAAAAGTATCGATTCTGTTTTCTTCCGTGCCTCCGACTCGCTGAACGAGCAACGAAGGAGTTTTGAACTTCTCCGGGAGCGGTAAACAGTAAATAGTAAAGTAGTCCTTGAGCGCAAGTCGTATTACGTTCTCAATATCGATATTCATTAAGATATTCATACGCCCACCGCCCTGCTTAATACTTTGTTCTCGGATTCCGCTCTTACGGATGCCTCATCGGTAGTTCCTGCATAAGCGACATATCGAGAACTTGCCTTGATACTGTGTGCTCTGAACCCTTCCGACTCTTCCGACAAGCCTGCGTTCGCTCGGTCGGCAATCGTCTCCGCCTTACCCCTCACTAATTGCTCAACCTCGGAAGATTGCAAAAGGTCTCTAAAGCCTTGGTTATTCCATTCGATTCGCTCTAAAGCCATATATCAACCCTCCCATCTTAAGAGGTTGAGCTGGATGTGCGAGGTCTGCATCGGCCCCGTCCATTTCCTCGGCTCTCCGTTGATCTCGTAGGTATCGCTGTCATATATGACATGATCTCCCGCTTGAACATCCGTTCCCTCTGGAAGATAAGCCGTCCATCCATCCGAGATGCCGAGGACTCTTCCATCTTGTGATAATGAGGTTGTTGCAGGTTGCACGGAGCACCCGTCAACCTCGATCGTCTTCTCGGGGTTATCCCAATCAGGGACGAGAGAACCGCGCTCGTCTACGAACGTGGGTCTTATTATGGTTATTGTCTGTTTTGAAAAAGAAGGGAGCATTAGTGACACTCCTTCCTCGACTTCATTAGACTCAAGGCACTAATCTGCTGTCTCTTAAGGCCCAAAGTCTTGAGGTCGGAGGGCCATAAGCGAATCGAACCGCTCGAGTTCGGAAGACTGTATGATTGAGAGACACCACCCGCCGACTCGCTATACGATGTCGCAGGGAGCTGAGTGCCGGGAGTGTTCAACTCTCTCATTACTACATCACAAACTACGCCCTTTGCGACCTCTGTAAGATCTTCGTCGTCTGCGATCATTTCATCGAAGTTGCGTCCGACCTTCTTGGCTTCAATTCTTATTAAAGAACTGATAACGGGTATCAATGCCTCCGCTCTCTCCTGTTCGGATGCCGTGAGCGGTCTTTTGAGGCTTACGATGTCCGCTACTGTTGCATAGTTTGTTGCCATAGTCCACCTCTTACTTCTTTGTTCTTCTCGTCTTTGTCGGTTTTGCGACCTCTTCGGAAGAAGAAACGGCGGCAGGTGTCTCCGCCTTACCGCCGTCTAACTTTTCCCAATTTCCGCCTTTTACCTCGGAAGGAACATCGATGATCGCTCCCGTAATCTTGTTACGGTAACGCATCATCAAGCCTCCTCAATTCTTGCGAAAGCCTCACCGTCAAGGATTGCCCAACCGTACCAAGCCTCAGCACGGAGGTAAACCTGATTGTATCCCTTGAGGTCGTGACCGCTGTTGTCAGGATCACCGTACTCGATTACCTCGAAGTTGATGATGTCGGCATAGCCCCATCTGAAATAGTTCTCGAAGTCGCCCATATAACCGTGCTTCTTAGCAACAGCGGAAACTGTGGAGTTGACATCGGAGGCTACACCCTTGATCCTCTCGGGATTTGCACCCCAAGCGAGCTCAGGGTACTGAGGAATACCATTGACCTTAACTGCTGCAAGAGCACCAGCAAACGTCTTATCCATAGCGAGACCTGTAAAGTCATAGTCACCAAGAGCTGTGATGCCTGTGTTGATGTTGCCCTCCGGATCAGGTGTTGCGGGAACATAAGTAACTGCGGTTACATCCGTGTTGGTGTCGAGCGAGTTAGTGCCGATGAGTGCGGAGGCGGAACCTGTCGCAGGGTTTACACCATGGAGAGCCATGATATCAAGACCACGAGCGATCTTCTTTCCGAAGCCGTCTGTAAATGCTCTCATGTACTCGAGTCTCTTCTCGTCGGAGCAGCGAATAAACTCGTCCGATACTCTCTGACCGTACTCGACCTTGAGAGGAACCATCTTGACAGCATTGTTGCCGCCTGTATGCTGTCCCTTTGCAGCTCCCTCGGCTACGAGATTGACTTCTCCATCGAGAGAGAAGACCATGATGTCTGTACCGCTGAAAGAAAGCGGTGCCTGCTTGGAAAGCTTAGCGAGTGAGCTATGTCCCTGTGCTTTTACAAATACATCCCTAACCAATTCTGAAGGGAATCCTGCTGATGTGAATGCCATTTTGATTTTCTCCTTTTTGTTAATCTGTTTTTATTGAACTCAAGAGGCTCTTAAGACCTGCGTCTTTATCGTCCTCGGGGTTCTTCTCTGATCTGCGAAGCGGGAGCAAATTTGAACCGTTCCCGACTAACTTCTTGATAGACTCTGCGTCTGCTCGGATGGATTTCTCATCATCTCCTTTGATGCGGTCTATCCATTCAAACGACAAGCCGACCTCGTGAGCAATCCGAGACTTTAATGAAGCCGTCTCGTAGGCTTTGTTCTGTGCTGTGAGGTCCGCGATAGTCTTCTCATCGTCCTTGTGAGTTTCCTTGTAATCACTAAAGGCTTTATTGAGTTCGTCAAGTCCCTTCTGATGGTCTTCGGGTGAGATCCACCCCTCAAACTTCTTCTCGGTGCTCTCTCGTTCTCTCTTCAAACGAGTAGTGATGATCTTGTCTAACTCTTCCTGTGTCTCGATGGGTTTAAACTCTTCTGCCATTTGTTTTTTCCTTTCCCCGATTTAATCCGTTCGGTAACGTAGTTAATAACTAATGCGTTGCTTGCGAGCCTCTTTGAAGGTCGCACACGCATGAGTCGCTAATACACAAGACTCCATCAATGCCACCTCAATGGCATCGTCTAAAGTCTTATAGCCATATCCGCCGCCCGAACCTATCGCCCGGTGCTGGCAGTTCGTGACACTCTGTCGGAGCGCCGGTTGTCCGCTGTGGCACACGGTATGGTTCGCTATGGCGGTCTCGAAGTCCGAGGATGCTTGCACCACTTCCTTGACCTTGCACTCGTTCACGCCCTTGAGCTTTTGCTTTTGACACTCTCCGAGGAATGTCTCAAGCCCGGAAGCACCGTCAACCAAGACCGATTTCACTTTGCACTTGATTAAGAAATTGATTATCCAGTCGTTTCCTTCTCTTTGGTTTCTACAATCGATTGCCTCAACGAAGATCCTTCCGTCTTCCGTCTTGGCAGCGACCGACAAGCATACATTCATGCCGTCTCGACCGAATTTGACTCCAGCACAAAGCGGACGCTTCACCTTCGGAAGCGTCTCCGCCTTACAAGCGTCCCATTCAGGAGCCGAAATTGCTGATTGTTGATTGTAGCGAATCCAAAGTCCAAGCCTCTGAATGTTGAAGTCTATGTCATCGCCATTTATCTCATCCTGGACGACTCTCTCCGTGAGGATCGAGCCGAGAGACGGATTTGTGAGATACCACGCATCTTTGTCATGTACGTCGGTCTTATGATCGACCGACCAGTCCGCCCACCCTCCGTTGATCTTCTCGCCTCGCAAGGTCTCATCTCGGAAGGTGCGAAAGACATCACCGCCGGACACCGCCGTCGGTGGAGTTCCACACATGATAGTTTGAGGGTTCTTCGACGATGAAACGACATAGTTCAAAGCCGTCTGTTGAGCCTGTGTGTACTCTTGAGCCTCGTCTATGACTAATAAGTCATAGCCCGAACCTAACGCACCTGAGGACGTTCTCGTGCGAAAATCGATAAATCCTCCCGTCGAGGGGAGCTCTATTCGCTCTCGACCGATAGCCTTATAGGTCTCTATCTCGATTCCGATAGCCTCAAACCTTGCCTTTAATCGCTCCCATGCGATGTGAGCGGTATCGGTGAGGTGTGCGGTGTGTAAGATATGCTCGCCTGTGAATAGTCCCCATATCTCTCGAGCCGTGAGTATCTCGGTCTTGCCGTTCCTTCGTGATACGGAATATCCGAACTTGGTATGAACCCACAATCCATCGTCGTTGACCGCCATGATGTCGCTCAACATTAAGGATTGCCACTCTTGGCATACGTTGTTGCTCAAGTTGTATAGCTTGACTGCTTCATCCCCGTATGACTTCTCATACGGCAATATATAGGATTGAGTCGGGATTTGATTCCCGACTCTAATCATCTTTGATTTTGTCCCTCCTTGGCTTATCCCGCGAATGTCTACTCATAGATCACCTCGTCCTATCCGCAGGTCTTACGAACTGCGTTCTTACTTGGTTGTTCACTCTCTCTGTGTAGTTTGAACCGTTCCGCTCCGTCACAAAGTCGATCGTGCATCGGCAGTTCTCGTGCCGTCTCCATACATCGTTGCCTTTGTTCCTAACATCTCGATAGTCATAGCTTCCGGCAACGCCTCTGCACCAATCGCAAGCCTTAAATTCAGCCACTCGGATGATTCTCGAGGTTATTCCTGCTCGATTCATCGTGCTTGCGTTCGCTCGGATAGCCTCATCGACTACATTCTGCGAGAAGTTCGCCATCTGGTCGTAGAATGTCGCCTCGATATTGGTGAACTCGGGATTGTCTCGAAGTTCGGCAACGATCCCATAGACTCGGTCTTTGTCGAATGTCGGCTCTATAAACCTCATGCCAATCGAAGCATCGGCATTTAGAGCCTCTTGAACCGTCTCGCAAGCTTCTACAACTATTGCATGATCGAGGCCGAGCGAACCGGGGATAAGATTCTCTATATCCCACTCAGATATATCAACTCCCGGAGCATATCGCCTTAACACTTGGGCGAGGCAATCGCCTACTCGAGCTGCATAAGCCGAGGCGGTCGAGTAAGTCCCCGTTCCGCTGTTGATCCGCTCCAATAAGGCTTGAGCCGTTCTATCGTTCGCTATCGCATCGAGGAACGGTTGTCTTATATCTTCATAGGTAAGCATCATTCAATACCCGTAAGCCTTCTCATACGCTTTTCATCGATGAAGCCGGAAATGGCAAGGTTTAACTTCTGAACACCATCACCTATACTTGCAAGCATTTGTGCATCCGGCTCGAATGTAGGTTTCCATTCGATCCTGGTCTCGAAGATAACCTCTCTCTGGTAGTCCTGATCGTCCCTGATACAAGCTCCCATATAGCCGACATTCTTAAAACCGACACCAAAGCATCGCTGTGCCTTGCTTGCCATGAGTCTCAAATCCTCATGCCCTGCCTTTATTGCTTCCGCGCTTGAAGGATTGCTCGTAACAAAGCCGAGGTCGTCAAGTGTGAGACCCGTCTCACCTGCGAACATTGATGCCATCGCTTTCAACTGTTCAACGTGAGGAGCCATCGAAGCTGCTTGAAATTGCCCAATAGAAGGAACATCGCCGTCCTCATCCTTTGTGAACGAGAGCATCGCCGACATAGTAGCTTGCCACTTGTCGAGGACATCCGCATCGGCTGACAGGCCCGTTACATACTTTTGGGGGAACGAGTAGAACTCGGAGGATATTTCCATCCTCTTGACCGTTCTCATGGCTGACTTTGCGATCTCCATGCACGAACGGGAGATTCTCGAATGCCCGAAGGGCCTCTTTGCATCCGGCTTGTAGATGATCGGCACCAATGCACAATATCGGGAGCTGAATGTCTCGACCGCTATCGGCTCGGTTTCTCCCTTCGTATAGACTTCGGTCCTTCCCGGTGTGAGGTATGCCCATGTAACCGGTTTGTCGTTGTCATCACGCTCAAGAACGACATATCCCTCGGTCAATAGCTTGGTAAGCTCGTCAATCTCGCCCGTGGCATTGGAACCGTCAACGACTTGGAATCTCATCTTACGGACTCCGTCGAACTCTTCGCCCCTGCTGATATACACGAACGAGCATGATGTGATAAGGCTCGAGAGGATAGCATCGTCAAAGAAGATATCGGGGTTGTTAAGATCGAACATCTCCTTGAATCGGAAGATGTCATTGTCAAACCCGTCGAACTGTAAGCGGTCTGCAAGGTTATCGACCGCCTTCGTACACCAACCATTAACGACCTCGAACCACTTCAACCCTTCAGGAGTCGAGATTCCGAGGTCTTGAGCGGTCTGCTTCTGCTCGTAGTATCTATATCGCAAAAGAACTCTCTTTCTTTTCTTTTCGAGCTTCTTTGCGAGGTATTCCATTCCTCTCATTTCTTCTCGCTCCTTATTTTCTTGAGTATGTCATCTGCTGATAACTTGGTCTCGGTGTTCGTGGCCCCGAGTCCATCCATTATCTTTTGCATGGTCTGTATAGCTTGAATACGGACGGCGGGAGAGGTTCCCACGTCATCGCGTATTGATATTAGAGTCTTGAGGTTATACTCCGTCTCTTTGTCGAGTTTCATTTTGTCCTCCCTCCGGGGGTATGGTATGGGTTTATGTCACAGTACAGG